>Ga0074195_1000708_pt1 | contig 59154 bp, 99 predicted proteins | sample EPASupsiteHSE623_FD_64525 | JGI IMG/M metagenome (GOLD analysis project Ga0074195, IMG submission 64525) | Bioremediated contaminated groundwater from EPA Superfund site, New Mexico - Sample HSE6-23 | ecosystem: Environmental > Aquatic > Deep subsurface > Groundwater > Contaminated ...
CCCCATGATAAACCCCTTCCCGCGTGTGCTGTTCAAGGTGACGGTAAACGGCTCTGCTATCTTCCGCTATCGTCTGCCAAAAGGTGACAGAGGAAAGCCTTCCCCAACGAAAGACGGGGAGAGCCTGCGTAGGGAGTACGACAGAGAGCAAGGGATACTCTGCCACCTCAGGGTCTTTGTCAAGCTTCATAAAGACACCACCAAGACCGCTACATAGGTTAGCTCCCTCTACGCACTTTGCACGAAAGTTAGTCAAGTCAAGTAGCTCGTCTAACCGCTTCTGTGCCTTCTCCGCTCCCTCGGGTACCTTGTCAGCGTCTAATTCGGGAATGCGAATACGGGGAGCTTCCCCAAAGAGCATAAACGAGCTAACCGCTGCAATGTCAGAGGCAATAGGCACATGGATAGCTGAGGAGACACCTCCCGCTGAGACCCTGCGCCAAAAGCGTGTACCTGGAAGAGCCGACACCACGCGCGAGTAATACGTCGCTAAGCTGGCAGGATTGCCACAGTACCACAAGGCCCACTCAGCGATAACGGCCAACATAGCCGTATACTCTTTCGGAGGCCAAGCAAGCTTTAACGAACCCTCAGGCAAACCCATGTTAGTTACCCCCAACCTCGTCTTCGTCTGCTACTGTTTCCCCTACCATACGTATCTTTGCATCCCCAGTAAGCCAAGGTTTCCACAGTAACCGCAATGCTACCACAATGTAGCGCAAAGCGTCTAGTAAGTGGTCATTCTCTTTCTTAACCTTGTCTTCTCCCCGTAGCGCTGCCTTTTCATCCCATACATAGGACGATACCTCTTTGAGGAGGTGAGGACAGTTCTCCTTAACGAACTTAATCTTCAGCCCCCCAAGTAGGGAAGAGACACAACGGATACCAAAGCGAACGTCTTTGGTGAACCCTCGTCTAATCGGTACATCGGCAAAGCGAGAGAGCTGAGTAATAAAGGAAGTTGCCGAGGGGTCAATACAAACGAACTCGATGTTGTGACCCTGCGCAAACTTGTACAGGTCTTTGACTAACTCTAAGTCGGTCTTGGCATAACCGGACTTCTCCCCCGAGTAGTAGTATTCCCCCAAGACGTAGAGGCAGTTATCTATCCCCAAGCCAATGAGCACGAACGCGGTATGTGCCGAGATAGCGTAGTCTACCCCTATGAAGTACTGAGTAATGAAAGGAACTTCATCGGCAGACACGCTATGCTCAGGACGAATAAACCCACCATAGACAGCCCCCTCCGCTACTGACCACTTGCCCTTGATATACCTGTCATACCAGAGACCGACATACTGAGTCTCAAGACGAGCAACGTAAGCAGGGTCAAGGGTCAAGTTATCTTCAATAAGGAATGACCAGCGCTTCATATGCCCTGGATTGATACGGTTAAGCTCCTGCTCCTTCTCTATGAAGTCGGTATAGAGGTAGTGGTAAGGGCTATCAGGGTTAGTTGTCAGGAAGAGCTTTGCATTGGGTACGCGCAAGCGAGAGAGCAGCATATTAAAGAAGTCCTTGCTATGCAAGGTGCCTTCATCGTCATACGCTCCTGCCCATGTTCCCCCACGAATCTTAGACTCTGCTCTGACATCCGAGCTACCGAAGAGGTAGACTTCCCGGTCATTGATAACCGCTTCCCCCGTACCGTGGTTAATCTGAATAAGGGAAGAGCCGTACATGTCTTCCAAGACATCCAAGCAGTTGCGCTTTAAGGTTCCCCTGGTATTGCCAATCATGGCAAGCCTGCCAGGGGGAGCTACGGTAAGGTAGTGCATCCATGCCACAAGAGAAGAGATAGTCTTACCAGACGAGACAGCGCCGTCAAGCAGGTTAATATGCGCCCACTCTCCGAAGATAACGTCAAGCTGTTTATCGCTAAATTCACCCCAGTCAAACATTAGCGTAAACCAAAGAGGATAATCCCTGCTCGGTCAATATGTAGGCTATCTACCTTGTCACCGTACTTGTAGAATATGTGAGCAATACACGCCATAGTATAGGGATTGTGCGCAGTATCGGAGAGAGGGACATCGGTTGCTACCAGGAAGTAGTCTATATCGTCATCTCGGTAAGCAAACTCTTCGTCAAGGCAATGCCCTGTACAGGTATGTGGCTGTGCTTTGCAAGTCATCGCTCGTTCTCCCGAAAACCTATTGGTCCCTTGTTCTGATTATGCATAGGCCAAAAGATTCTACGGAAGTAGTTTACCACTTCCTCACTGTCACCAGCAAGAGCCGCTACCATGAGTAAGACTACGTTCTTTAGCATTGCCACATACCTGTAACTTGGCAGGGGAGACACGACTCGAACGTGCAACTACCTGAGTCAAAGTCAGGCGTTCTACCAATTGAACTACTCCCCACCGTTCATAACAGTACAGAACTCTTCCACAAACTCAGCGTACCGAGGGTTCTTTCGTACCCACTCGTGAAACGCTCCCATACAGTGATTGCAGAAGTCCTTACCAGCACAGCGATACAAGACATCTTTATAGTCAGTTTCATAACCGCAAGCATCGCACTTGTACCGTTCACTCGGTACCATCGTAGTAATAACGCTCACTTCTTCCCCTTTCCACCTAAGACAAATGGAGGTGCCTTGTACGTCTTGCCACAGGTAGCACAAGTCACCACTCCATTGACGAATAAGCCCTCTCCCGAAAGACGAACAAGCTCATACCTTCGGCAATATGGGCAATTCCATTGTAAGTTATAGACCGGTGCATTCGACACCGCTAAGAAGCTCATAGTACTCCTTTGGTACGTTCCCTAAAACAACTACTCTGTCAGGATGCTCTAAGTACCCTGCCCGTTGCTTAAGCTTAAGGGGGTAGTTATAGCGGTAGAGGTAGTCTTCTACACCTAACACCTTAATCTTATCGCCCTTAATGGCTTGCACTCTCCCGATGTTCAAATGAGCAACATCTCCTATACGCACCGCATAGAGTACGAATGCGCCTGGACGTATCTCAACGCCTACCTTGTCTTGCATCGAATCTCCTTCCTACTGGCTAAACACTGTCATAACTAAACCGCTACGCTCTCGCTCTTTCGGCTCACCATAGCGCTCTTTGTTCCTTTCCCGCAGGCTATTGGCAATATCCGCTATATTATAAGGATGACTCCCACAGCAGGTATGCGTACACGTAGCGAAATAGACCTTGGCCGAGGTAAGGCCAATATGGTAATTGCATGAAGGATTCACGCACTTTGCGCTACCCTGTACGAACCTGCCGAGCACATGCCCGTTATAAGAGGCTATCTTCCTCATTGCTTCCCGTTGCTTGTTTGTCGTCCTCATGTTTCCCCCTTAGTCGATTGAAAGATTCCTTGAACTTAGCGAACAGTGACTTAATGAGCTTGGGAGTCTCGTCTGTACTCTTGATAGGACGAGCAGCCGTGTTAGCCCAACGCTCAGGGAAACGGCGATGTAGCACCTCAAGAGAGGCTTTGTACGTCCTATTTTTGTGCTTAAGCACCTCTTCAATAAGGGTTGCTTCGGCATCCGCGTTAGCTTTTTCTATAGACTCAAGTAAGTCAACCAAGAGTACCTCTCGCTCTGTCTGTGGAGCTTTGCCACTTTCACGAATATCCTCTGCTTGCGCTAACCAAGAGTACCAAGCAGCCTCACTCACTCCACAGCACCGAGCAGCAACCTGCGCGTAATTCCCCTTACGGATAAGGTCAGACGCCTTCTCTATCAGTTCTCGGTTTAGCTTCGGATGTGCCATTATACTCCCCCGGCTATCTCTGCCACGAATGTCGCCTCTGCCCTCAACTATACCACAAGGGAGCTATGAGCGCAAGCCGTAGTTGTAATACGCGTAGGAAATGTGGGGTAGTGATTATGATAAGTGTTATTATCCGTTTCCTCAATTCAATGAACAGACAGGAAGACTCGGTTAGCAAGGGGTAGTGGTAGTAGTCCAAATAACTACATAACTACAAACAAACTACAAACAAACTACAGGGTTTTGTGCTCACTTGTGGCAGGGGTTGAGCGTGATGTAGTTATGTAGTTACCATAAATAAGTCGTATCGGCACTTTAAGAGTTATCTTTTTCGATACCCGTTTCTCACATGTGCGTATAAGGGCTACACAAAGGGGTTTTGAGCACAAAAAAGCCCTAAAATGTAGTTTTTTTGTAGTTTGTACAAACTACATAGTAACTACATTTTAGGGCTGTAGGGTCTTTGGTGACCAGCGACTATGCTACATGAATGGTTTTCCCCTGTCAATACCCTACCTAAACCTAACTCCCTTGACGCCTAACACCTCCTGTGGTATGCTTGACCCCTAATGGAGGTTTTGTCATGTCTGACTATCCCGAACTGCTATCTATTGACGAGGTAGCTACTATCTTAGGAGTGTCCCCGATGACGTGTAGGCGACTTGGCTTGGAAGGTGAAATAACTTATACGCTTGTTGGCAAACGACGAAAGTTCAAATTTCACAAGCGCAGTGTTGACGCCTACCTTTCCCGTAACACGCAAAGGAGTACCTATGCTGAATAAAATGTGGGAGATGCAGCGAGAGCTAAACGAGCGAGTTAACGTTCCCTACGCTCCCGAGAATGCCGAAGACAGGCAAGATTGGACGATGCAATATATAAGGTGTATGCAACAGGAGCTAGCGGAACTCACCGATTGCTTCCCGTGGAAGCATTGGAAGTATGACCAAGTAGAGAATCGGCAGAACGCACAGGTAGAAGTCGTTGACCTCTTTCACTTCCTTATCTCCATCGCGCAAACGCTCGGTATGTCAGCCGAGGACGTATATCTTGCTTACTGTCAAAAGATGGCGATTAACCATGAGCGGCAAGATACCGGTTATGTGGGGAAACCGGATGACTGCCTTTACGTCGGTTACAAAGTTGTTCAACGGGACATCTCTACCCATGAGGGGGAAGACTACCTCTTCAACGTCTATTCACCGACGCAGGAATGCGTTGCTACCGTTCCCCTCTTTGCTATCGCTGCCTTTCTTGGTACGACCATGCAGGGAGCATTAAACGATATGGCAACCGGTGCCTTCCTGCCGACAGCCGAGAACCTTATTAAGATAGCGAGGGGAATATCATGAGACAAGAGTGGCGACTAGAACCCTCAATTACCCAAGAAACCCCCTGTGGATGCTGTGAGCGTGTGGGGGAGATAGGGGTAGCAATGTACTGGTACCGTGACGAGAAGGGTAAGCTCCATTGGCGTTGCCCTGTCTGCCTTGCGGTGGCTAGCAAGCTTCGCCCTGACTTGGTGGAAGCGCGAACAATCAAGGTAAGGGCTGTCCTGTCCTTTGAGACCCTTGACCGGTTGCACAGACACCAACGTGTCTTACGTCCTCTCGGGAGGAAGCGATGACTACCATTCGCTTACTTGCTCACGAAGAGGTCCGTTGTGGGAAGTGTAATCACATGGTCAAAGGTCCGATGATTGCCGAGTTAGAAGGAGTGACCCCTGTTCGGGCAATCTGCCTACCTTGTTATAAGGAGAGAAAGAATGCAAACCTTCCGCTATCAGATGGTGATGGAGACAGGGGTAACTTGTGCCGCGTGTAACAAAGAACTCGCGCAAGGGAGTTGGGCATTCGCCATTGTGCGGGAGTACGCTCCCTTCTACCTCTGTTATGAAGACGCTCTCGCTCTGCAAGCGACGAATCCGCAACACGTATCCTTAGAAGGAGAAGAGCAATGAAAGACGCCTTGCTTGCGTTAGGTCTCTTAGGAGGTTATATCCTCCTTATCCTGGGAATTATCGGTACCTTCCTCCTTGTCTTGGTGTGCCGTATCCTTCCTTGGTTAGTCCTTTTGCTCCTTGCTATCCTGTTATGGAGGTTAGTCATTCATGGGTAAAGTTATCCTTTGTCTGCTACTGTGGGGAGGGTACACCGCACTATATCTATGGGCAGGGTTTCCTTGGTGGGTTGCGGTAAGTGTCGTTCCCGTGTCAACGCTTATCGGTATTCCTATCGCGTTGGGTATTGTTTGGCTAATAAATCATTAGTCCCCCTGCCCCATTGACACGAAATAGCTAACCTGATAGAATAGGAGGCAATGATGCGTGAAGTATGGCAATGCACAGACGAAGATGTTATGCCCGTGACGGCGACACTACGACCAACGGCTCACTCTTTTGGACTCCCGCTACCCGAGACCGTGCGGGTAAGCGTTAACGTCCTTGACAAGCATAAGGTAGAGGTACACTTAGGCAGAAGCATTGCGCTCTTTGTCTTTGGGACAGCCGTAGCCGTCTACCGGGAAGGAACCGTCTATGTAGTCAACGGGACCATGAGCATCCCTATGAGACTGCGCTTGCGAGGTTGGCATGGGGATTGTCCCCGTGTCAATATTACTTCCCCACAGTTTGAACAGTTACTCACCTTAGAAAGGAAAGCCTAATGTACGACAGACGAAAAGTATGCCCTTGCTGTATGAGAGACTTACCTATCCACATGTTTTGGCGCAATCGCAGCAAGCCCTCCGGTTTAGAGAGCCATTGCAAGCGCTGCCGTAGCCACAAGCGTCGATTGCAGCGTGTCGGTTGGGATACGAGCGTTCCCCAAATGACCTTGCGTGTGCCTTCCCGAATGCCCGTGACAGCGGTTACTACGCCTACGGGAGCGGTCTTATGGGTACTCCCGCATATGAGTGCCGATAAGCTTATCATTCATTCGGATAGCTTTAATCCTGACTTCCGAGGACGGTTTTACGCCAAACGGTTACCCGAGTTAGGCGTCTACTGGTCAACGAGGAAGACCTACCATGCACGAACCTTCTGACTTTATGCGCCGATTCGAGCGTAAAGCTCCCGATGATTGCTGGCTATGGATGGGGTCACTCGATAAGGATGGCTATGGTATCTACTATTACCACGGTGCGATTGTCCGAGCACAGCGCTTCCTTTGTTACTTCCTGTGGGGAGCGAACTACTTCCCTCCCTCCTTTATCGTGGGAACGCTCTGCCGCAATAAGCGCTGTATGAATCCCCGTCACTTTATAATTAGTACTCGCTCGGAAGTGAGTAAGCGCATACACGAAGAGCAATGGAAACAAGGGAAGCATTATGCTCGTTTGACCAAAGACCAAATCATCGCCGCGCGAAAGGAGTTTATGGGCAAGCGTGGGGACATTACACGGCTTGCGCGAAAGTACGGGACATCGGTCTCTACCATGAACCGAATTATCCATCACAAGAATTGCCGAGGTGCCAAATGAACAGACCATTGTACGTAGTATTGCCACTCATGGCCCTAGTTATCGAGAAGTACCTCCCCTACCGAGCGGAGGACATCCTGAACATGACGTTAGAGCAGTATAAGGATGTAATGGGCGAGTTTAACGCAGGGAACTTCCCGCTTACCGTGGGAGAGAGCTTGCTCCTTCTTGAGATACGGGATGCGTTGGCAGAGGAGACAGCGGAAGCAGAGGACGAAGAGGAATCTACCTCTGACCCCCTGGGTATTCTCGATTGGTTGCGGGAGCAGAAGGAGGAAGAGGAGTAATGGGTTGGTCAACCGGTATGAGTGTAGCCGACTGTGTATGGAGTGATATTAAAGAGCATATCAAGCCAGGACACGAGCGGCAAGTAGCAGAGGCATTGGTGGATACCTTCCAATCCTTTGACTGTGATGAAATTGGTATAGAAGACTTCGGTTTTGAGGAGGAAGACAATGGCGAAAGCAACGAAGAAGACGGTAACGACTGAAGAGATTACCCTTATCTTGACGAAAGAGGAAGGGGATGCTCTCTCTACCCTGTTCGGTGGTGTGGGGGGACATCCCGAGACTACCCGCAGGGGACTAATCTCCCGTGTGTCGAATGCCTTGTTTGACGTAGGTTGCCGAGCAGGGAGTGACTGCTCAGGCGTTCTCTATTTTAAGGAGCAGACCAATGGCTAATGCCACCAAGAAGACGATTACCATAGACGAGGTTATCCTAACCTTGACTTCCGATGAAGCGGAGACTCTGTACTCTCTGACTACGCTTATTGCGGGAAATAAGGACACCTCTCGTAGACGGCATACCGATGCTATTGCTACCGCTTTGCGGGAAGCAGGAGTAACGCTTCATTGGCCTGGGGATGAAGGGTTAGCTACGGGGAGAGTTACCTTTGAGGAGGGCAAGTAATGGCAACCGCTACGCGAGAGAAGAAGACCGAGGAATTTATTGAGCTACTGCTCACTCCACAAGAGGCGGCAACACTGGTACGCTTGGCTAACCGGACCTCGGGACATCCCGAGAAGAGCCGACATAAGCACATGCAGGCTATCGGTACTGAGCTTTTCCATGCAGGAGTGCGAGACCCTGGTCAGCACCTTCTAACTAAGGATAGTAAGATACACTTCGTAGAGGAGAAAGACCTTGACTGAGGATATGGTTAATCATCCCAAGCACTACGAACGGTTAAACCCTGAACCGATAGACGTAATGGTTGCTTGGTTTGGTAGCAATTGCCTTGCCCCTCAAATCATTAAGTACATTGCACGGGCAGGCTATAAGGACGATATTGTCCAAGACCTGAAGAAGGCACGGTTTTACCTTGACCGGTGGATTGCCGAGGAAGAGAAGAAGCAAGCACCGAAGCGCTTAGAGGTGAACGCAAAGCCCTCTCGCTATTTCAGTGAGATAACGCTCCCTGGGGGAATCCTACAGCGCAAGTATCGAGAGGATGGCGTTGTCTATGTAGAGCAAAAAAGCCCTGGGGGAGAGTGGGGTATCGTTGGTACATATAACCCTGAGGAGGAGTAATGGCGTCTAACTATCTAACCTATTCGGGTATCGACTTCGATGCCCTGCATCCTACCGTAGAGATGATTAGCATTAAAGACATCGCCTATGCTCTCTCGCGTACCTCTCGTTTCTGTGGTCATGCGCGAGTGGAAGGGGGAGCAGGACTCTATACGGTAGCTCAGCACTCTACCTTTGTAGCCGACTTCTGTAACCTGGAAGACAAGCTATGGGGTCTCTTGCATGATGCGAGTGAGGCGTATATCAATGACGTGACAAACCCTGTCAAGCATAGCGGTTGCATGGATGCTTACCTTGACATCGAAGAGAATCTTATGAACGTTATCTGTGATAAGTTCGGACTTCCGCACGAGATGCCTGATAGCGTTCGGGAAGCAGACTTACGGATGCTTGTCACCGAAGAGCGGCAATTCATGGTACCGCATGACCCTTGGTACCCTGGTGTGGTCCCCTATGGAGGGGAAGAGTACCCGGTTAAGATTCATGTGCTAACTCCTCGCCAAGCCGAGCGCAAGTTTAAGCGGTACTTTCACTACTTGACGAAAGTCTTGCCGAAGCAGCTTGAATCAGGAAGCTAAACAAGCTATCCGTGAGGCGACACGGAGAGCCGTCTACTATGGGCTTATCCGTAAGGAAAAGTACTGTGTGGTGTGTGGCAAGGAGGGAACAACCGCACACCACATAGACTATGCCCGTCCATTTGTCGTTGAGTGGCTATGCTCTCGCTGCCACACCGAGTTACACCGATTGGAGGGATTGAATGGTTGAGCGTATCTACGCTGTCTATATAAACGGGGAGCTTTGGAGAGCCTACGCTCGGGAAGCAACCGCGAAAGCACAGCGAACACGGCTCTTGAATCAGGACAAGTATTACCAGCAATACTACGAGCGGGTAGGGTTGGTACACTTTCCCAAGCTTATTGCGGTTGTTCCGTTCGTAAGGGAGAGCTAATGTACAACCTACCTAAGCCTTACTTGTCGCATAGCCAAGTAAGCTGTTACCAAATGTGTCCTAAGCAGTATTGGTACCGTTACATCCATAAGCAGATAGAAGAGCCTATCTTTGCTGTCCTGAGCTTTGGTACTTGTTACCATGCGGCGATGGAGTTTAACTTTCGGCATAAGCTCACCTACCTGACTGACCGACCTGTGGAAGAGGTAGTAACTTACTTCCTTGAACGGTGGTCTAAGTGTCAACACGCTATCTTTGAGGAAGGGCAATCATGGGCAAAACATGTGAACCTGGGGATTAGTCTTGTGACGAAGTATATGGAAGACTATGCCCCCCAAGTGAACCCTATCATGGTAGAGCAAAAGCATGAAATGGAGATAGGGGAAGGACTCCTCTTTCAAGGAGTGCTTGACCTGTATACGACCGAGCGAAAGGTTATCGACTTTAAGACCGCAGCGAAGGCTTGGTCTTCGTCCAAGGCACGGGAGAGTGACCAGCTAACCGGATACGCTATGCTGGCATTCGACTTAACGGCCAATTGGCCGACGTGTACCGAGATTCACTGTGCGGTAAAGGAAGGAGAGGGGTCTATCAAGGTAGTTGACGGTGGTCCTCGCTTTCCTTACCATATTGACGACTATAAGAAGACCCTGCATTCGACTGCCAGGGACATTAGCGAAGGAATCTTTTACAAGGATACAAGTGGATGGATATGCCAAAAGGACCGCTGCCCTTACTTTACCGACTGTATGCACGGCTAAAGGAGTGGCGAATTACTCTGTTTAAGTGGAGGTGGTAAATGTATTACCCGAGTCATTGCCCAAGTTGTGAGACAGCTATTGACCCTTCGGAGGCGAAAGCCTTCATTGACAAGCTCCCGCCGAACACCAGTTCAGCTATGTATGTTTGCCCTGACTGTGGCGAGGGAGTTATCTTTCGGCAAGTCGTTGGCAAGTTTGCTACCGGACTTGTACCGGGAGAGGAACCTATTCCTATTTCCCTGGGGGAGTTACCAGAAGACATCGTAGCTGAGACAACGCTACCCGAGGTGAAGACTACGGTAGCTAAGAAGGAGAAGAAATGAACGAGTACTTGCTTGCCATAGGAGCTATCGTTGTAGCGTTTATCTTTATCGCTTACGTGATAGAGAATAGTCTACAACGGGAGGATATTAAGAAACGGCTCACCAAATTGGAGAGAGACTTTACCCGTGACAAGGTAAAGCAGGCGGCAGACGAGATGACTGCCTTTGCCAACTCTCTCCGCAGGAATCGACAATAAGGAGGAACCTAATGCTAAAAGACATAGGCTTAGCCTTGCTCTTTGTTTTTATCGTCTTCTTGCTCATTGAAGGAAGCTTTCTCCTCTACCAGCACTATGCGCCAAAGTATGAGGGAGTACGGCGACAGGTCTTTGAGCAAACCAAGTCCTATAGTCAGGGGATGATTCAGGAATTGGAGAACATGCAATTTGAGTACCAGCAGGCAAAGCCACAGGAACGGCAAGCCTTGCGTTCTATCATCTTGCACCGAGCGGCAGACTATCCTACCGAGAGAATGCCCTCTGACTTGCGCCGATTTATTACTGATTTGAAAGGAGAAGGAAGTGCATATTAAGCTACTTATCTTGGCAGTCGTTGCTCTCTTGGGAGTCTTCCTTGTAGGTTGTGACATCCCTACCAATAGCGACAGTTCCCAACGGATACAGCAAGAGCGAATGCTCAAGGAAGCGACAGCCCAAACGGGTATGCCTGCCATTAAGAACTTTAGAGAGCGGAAAATTCTTAAGGACATCCTTGAACTGCGAGACCAGGAAGGACTCGTAACCTATACCTATCTCTATAGCGATATGACCGGTAAGTTAATCTTCCTGGGGGAGAGTGTTGGCTACGGCATTCCTTGCGCTACACAATACACGAACCCTGAAAAGTACACGGTAGAGGGAGGGTCACTGCCACAGGCAGACCCTAACGGTTTGTTCTCTCCCGAGTCAGCCGAAGGTACCTGGGTACTCCTCAAGGAACCGCGCGGTAATCGAGTGAGACCTGTATACGTAGAGCCGCGTATCGTTGTTTCCCCGTTCAAACTGGAAGGAGCAAGATAATGGATTGTTATAAGGTGGAAGTGGTCTTTAAGACACGGGTAGCCATTGGTTGGTTGACGGCTCCTAGTGGGAAGACGGTAGCCTATCTGTACCTCATTAATACGAAGTGCGATGAAGGGCTTGACTATGTGTGCCGTACCCTGCGGAAGAACGGCTTTCGTAATAACCAGCCAGGGAAGGAATATAGCGTCTATATCCCTGGGGAAGACATCGCTTATATCATCTTTACGCGGATAGACGAAGAGGAACTTCCCGCCGATAGAGGGGACCAACCTCCTATACAAGACGTTGATTTAGACGCTCCTTACGTAGATACCCGCGTCTATGTTACGCACCGAATGGAGTAGCTATGTTCCTTGTATTATCTGTCATCGCTCATATCGCTGCCGTAGTAGCCGCTATCATAGGGTTCGTCCTGATTGCCCTCATTGCCGCAGTAGCGGTAGGTAACTGGCTTATGGAGCGGAGTTGGTGGTTCCCTGAAGAGAGGAAAGATAAGTGATAACGCTCAAGTACACGAAGGGCTTAGTCTTCGTGGGAGCGAGAAGTGAGGAAGACCGGGGACTGGCTAAGCTAGTCCCTGGTACCTTCTACGATATGGAGAAACAGATATGGAAAGCTCCCCCTTCTCCTTATACCGTGCAAGCTCTCGCGCAGACATTCCCGAATGCCGTTGATTGTGGGGGATTCGCTGAACTACTCAAGGAATCTCTCGCTTACCTGACAATGCTTGACTATGCTACGGGGAATATGCATGTTAACTATATGCGGAATACCCCTTGGTCTCACCAACAGTTAGCCTATAACTTTGCCTTCCCGCGCACGGGTACGCTATTAGGCATGGATATGGGAACGGGGAAGACCTATGTAACTCTTGCCCTTGCCCTAAACAGGAAGCATAAGCGAACGCTCGTCTTAGGTCCGAAGTCGGCTATTCCCGTATGGCCGCATGAGGTAGAGAAGCATTGCTCTGCCCCTCTTGACGTGCTAGCGCTTCACCCCTTCTCCTTTGGCAGGAAGCTCCTATCAGGGAAGAAGAAAGCCGACTTGCTTGGTCACTTCCTGGGATGCTGCGGAGAGCAATCTCTTGTAGCGGTTAACTACGAAGCAGCTATCCGAGAGCCGTTGAAGTCCTTGCTCCTTGACTATCCTTGGGACTTCCTGGTAGCCGATGAATGCGATATGCTCTCTGACCCTACGGGAATTATCAGTCAGTACGTCTATGAGTTAGGCTTACGTATCCCCTATCGGGCAGGGCTAACGGGGACACCGACAGCGAACGCTCCTTGGGAGGCTTTCGGGCAATGCCGTTTCTTAGAGCCTGGTATCTTCGGCAGTGTATGGACTCGGTTTAAGGAGCAATGGCTTGACTATGAGGAAGAACCGTTTCCTCGTATTAATGGACTACGGGACAAGGACCGGTTTGCTGAGCGGCTAAGTAAGGTTATGTACCAAGTACACAGACGGGATGTACTAGACCTTCCCCCTGTTACCCATGAATACCGTTTCTGTTCCTTATCGGACTATGCTCCCTATAACGAGCTACGGGAAGAACTCTACGTTGAGATAGCAGGGATAGAACTTGACCCTGATAACGCTCTCGTCAAGACCCTTCGCTTACGGGAGTTAACAAGTGGCTTTGTCCGAAAACCAGACGGCTATACGATATGGGATGAAGGGAAGTACGAGTTACTGGTAGAGTTGCTGAGCAAGATACCCAAAGACGAACCGGTTGTTGTCTTTTGTAACTTCACCCCTGACTTGGATAGGATTAAGCAGGCGGCACTTGCCACAGGTAGACCCTTTGGCGAATTATCGGGCAGGCGCAATGACCTTAACGGGCAGGCGTATCCCGAGGGAGTGACCTGTCTTGCGGTACAGGAGCAGGCAGGCTCTCGTGGGGTAGACTTCACCAAGTCTGCTTATGCTATCGCCTATTCGATTAGCTACTCAGGGAAGCAATACGAACAGATGCTTGCACGACAGGATAGGCCAGGGCAGACAAGACCGGTAACCTTCTATCATATCCTGACAGAGGGAACCATTGACCAGGATATTTATGATGCTTTGCGCTTAAAAAAGAATGTAAGTGAGCACATCCTTGGCCTTGTCAAGAGCCGTCAATTGCGGTAGAATAGAGCATTCCGTTAATATTCCGAATGAGGGGTATTGACATATCTGTCACCAATGAGTTATTATGAACCTGCTGGTGCTAACCAGCAACACCACACAGAGGAGATTTGCATGTCTAACGAGTTAGTATTGGCGAATGAGAAGCGAGAGCTTGCCACTCTCATTGAGATGAACCTCGGTCCCGATGGGAAGTTATCCGCGAATGACATTACCGAGGTAACCATGCCGAAGGGGGGGAATACAACCTTCCGCATTCCTACCCCTGAAGGCGACACCAACGCAAGTGAACTTGAGGGTATTGTGGTCTTCAAGACCAAGCCACGCGCACGGTATGCGAATGCCTACTCCCCCGGTTCTAAGGAGCGTCCGGTTTGTTCCTCTCGTAACGGCGACTTTGGTGTGCCGTATGACAAAGAGACCGAGACTTATGGGAACCCTATCCCGTGCGGTCAGTGTCCCTATGCTAAGTGGGGGAAAGACGAGAAGACCAACAAACCGATTCCCCCTGCCTGTGGTCAACACATGGAGCTTTTACTCATGACTGACCACGAACTCCTGCCGATGAAGGTTCGTGTTGCCGCTACCTCGCTTGGCAATATGGACACCTACTTCAAAGGGCTACTCAAACGTAACCAGTACTTCTTTGAGGTGCGCACTCGGATTACTGCCGAGGAAGACGAGACCAAGACCGGTCAAACTTGCACCCGTCTTATCCCTACGAAGGTAACAGACTTGGACGAAGACCAACGGCTTGACGCCGAACGCCTGCACCTTATGATGGAAAAGATGATGGCTTTCCAAGCCAGCGAAGACGAGGACGAAGTAGACGCCGAAGACTAAGCTACCTTACCCTGGCTAGTCCCTCCTAGCCAGGGTACTTCTTTGCACAATGCAGAGGTTTTGTGATGACTACAACTACAACTACATCCCTTGAAGCAGTGTTAGAGGCTATCTACCGTAACGTTCCTTCCGACTTATTTGTTATCGAGTGGTCCTCAAGTGCATCCGAGGGAGGAAAGTCTCGCACGAATGCGCATACGAACATTCACTCGCTTGCCGAGCAGATTAGAGCATCGAACGCAAAGAAACGGAACACCTACATAGGAACCTCTCCCTTGCATACCAAGCCCAAAGGCTCTGCCCGTGGTAGCCTCAAAGACGTGGGTTGCACGGTTGCCTTTTGGATAGACTTCGATTTAGGCACTCGCTCGGATACCGGGAAGAAGTATGTTCCCACCAAAGAGGAAGCGTTTGAGATAGTAGAGAAGTGTTATCCCGAGATGCCCCCTACGCTTGCCCTCTCTACGGGTAACGGCTTGCACCTGTGGTGGTTATTTGAGGAACCGAACGTCTTCCGCTTTGACGAGAAAGCACGGGAACGAGCAGCCGAGTTAAGCACTCGTTTCCAGTACACAATTATCAATGAGGTGTATAGCCGAGGGTACGTTATTGACGTAACGGCAGACTTGCCGCGCGTGTTGCGGGTACCCGAGACAATGAACTGGAAAGACAGAGAGCATCCTAAGCCTGTGGAAGTGGAGTACTTTAACCCTAGCCGTAGGTACAAACCGAATGACTTCCTTCCCCACATGGTAGAGGAAGTCCCACTACGAACGCCTAACTTGAAGAACCTTACCGCGTATACGCATATCATGATACCGGAGAAAGGTAAGTCCCCGAGTGAGAAGTTGGTACGCTTACTGAATAAGGATTCTCGCGCTATGGAGTCGGCACGGGGAGAGTATCGTAAGGAATTGAAGGATAACACGGGAAGTGGGCATGACTTTGCTTTACTTAACTTTATGTTCCTTGAAGGGTTTACCCCACAGGAAGCGGTTGACGCCTTGGTTGCCGTCAATGAGTTCTACCGGTTAGAGCCGAAGGATAAGCCCCCGGTCTATTACTTGCATAGCATGGCGAAGGTACACCTTGAATACCAGGAACGGGAGAAGGTTCCCGAGGTAGTAGACAAGAAGGAAGCGTTAGAGAACTTGCGCAAGGTACTTGGCTTAGCCATTGAAGGGCTTATCCAAGTAGGGAATAACAAAGCTGTCTATGTTATTCTCTTTGAAGGGGAAGAGCGGGTAACCGTAGGGACTACCGCTATTATGACTACCCGTAGCAAGTTCTGTCAGCGCATGTTTGAAACGACAGGGCAATACCCGAATATCTCTATTGAGCGTTGGCCGACTGTCCTTCGCTGGTTTAGCGCTATTCGAGAACTGCACGAACCACAAAACGAGGTTCACGAAGCAGAGGACATCTTGACCGGTTACTTAGCCAGTGTGAAAGTGCAGACTGACCCTGACAGGAAGATGCAAGCTATCCACAGCGAGGAACCGTATGTCTTTGAGGATAAGCTGTGGGTATATCCTCCGTCTATCCGTAAGTATGTACAGGATACCTTGCGAGAGAACGTTGAGATAAACGAGATACGCTCTCTTCTCAAGACGATTGGCTTTAAGAGCAAGAACCGACCTATCCGTAAAGAGGAAGGGGTTACGTCGATTACCTATTGGTATGGTCCTATACCGGAAGGAGTATTGTAATGGAGCGAGTACCTTTTTGTTGTCCAACCTGTAGCAAGAAACAGGGGTTTTGGTTTGGCTTTATGGGGTTGCCAGGGGAAACCTATTACTGCCATGTGTGCGGTACGAAGATGAATGAGCAACGAAAGCCTGAGATGCCTACCGAGGAACCGGTAAAGACAGTAGCTTGCTGCCCTCATTGTGACCACTTAGGCGAAGTAGGGACAGAGTGCATTTACTGTTATGCCCTTATCAAAGGGGAGGAAGAGGAATGAAGTATTACTTTGCTTGGTGTGTGCTCATTGCCCTTGTGCTAGTTTTCGGTGGGTTCCTTGTATTTACTGACCCTGGCAATGTAATCTTAGCTTTTCTCGTTTGTCTCGTGCTTGTGGCTATTCCTCTTATTGGACTATGTTTGCTTATCCAATGGGCAATAGATATTATTACATGGGGGAAGGATGAATGATTAAGAACTACTTTTTGTTTGCCGTTGCTCTCCTACAGGCACTTGCCGCTGTGCAATACCTGCGGGGAAGTGATTGGCGACTAGGGTTAGCTAACCTATTCATTAGCTTAGCATCCCTTATGTTCTCTACCATAGGAGGCAGCAGGTGATTCATGCTATCGCTGGCGTACCGGGCGGCGGCAAGACTACTTGGCTAAAGAACAAAGCCAAGGAGCTACTTGAGAGAGGAGTCTATAAGAAGAATGAGATAATGCTCACCTCGTTTACCAAAGCAGCAGCCGTGAAGATGGCGCAGGAAATGGGCGAGATGATAGACGAGGAAGGCATTGGTACCTTGCACAGTCTTGCCCTCAAAGCGATGAAGGAGATATATGGGGAGAGACCGGTTATTGCCGAGGATACCAATATCAAGTCAGCCTGGAATGCCCATATCAGAGGGAGCAATTCCTGTTGGGAAATGAGCTTGGGAGATGACGGTAATCAGTTTGGCGATGACTTGCTCAACAAGATTAACATTTACCGCGCGGAATGCGTTCCCTTCGATGACTGGGAAGACGAGGAAGCAAAAGCCTTTTACCTTGCTTGGCAGACGTTCAAGGCAGAGAACGGTGGGATGATGGACTTTACTGACATTATCCAGTTCTGCATAGAGTATAGCGTTCCTCCCCCGCGCGGGTACCGCTGCGCGTTCTTTGACGAAGCGCAAGACTTTACCAAGCTACAGTATCGGCTAGTAAGGCAATGGGGGGAGTTACTTGAGGAGTACTATGTAGCTGGTGACGATGACCAGACCTGCTACCAATTTCAGGGGTCGGACCCTCAGGACTTTGTAAGCTCTATTGAGGAAGCGACTAATCCTGTTATCCTTGACCGCAGTTACCGACTGCCGAGCGAGATTGCCACAGCAGCCGAGAGACTACTTGATACGCTAGACATTCGCCGTCCTAAAAAGATAGTCCCCGTGCGGGAGGGGGGAGGGGTTATCTCTTGCCGAGCGACAACCGAGCACTTCTTCCCCATGCGCAGGTTCCTCTTTGACGCTTTGGAGGGGGGACAGTCAGTGATGATTCTTACTACCTGCGCCTACATGCTTACCGGTATTATCACCGAGTTACGCAACCTGGGATTACCTTACCATAACCCTTACCGCAGGCGTATGCACTCATGGAATCCCCTACATCCCGAGAAGGGAACCCCTATCGGGCAACGGTTGGCTAAGTTCCTGGCAGGACCGAACCGTTGGACAGTTCAGGATGTGAAGGATTGGGCAGCGTTCATGTTTAAGAACGGTACCAAAGCTATACAACGGAACATGGGAGCAGCAATCGAGCGTTGTGATGACGTGCGTTCCCATGCCCTGCCTTACCTGTATAAATGGTTCACTCCCGAGGCTATGCAGTTCTTTATGGGGATGGAAAACCTGTCTATGGAGGAACGGCTCTCTTGGTTTATGGAGCAGCAAACGAAGGAAGGTAAGCGAAGCTATGCCTTTGTGGAAGCGATTGTTCAGCAGCGAGGCATGGAAACGTTAGCCGAGGAACCGCAGATTGTTGTAGGTACCATTCACTCGGTTAAGGGAGCAGAGGCAGACGTAGTGTTTATCTTCCCTGACATCTCTAAGGATGCCTGGGAGAGCCTTGCCAAGGGGGACAAGCGGAAGTACTACGCTGATGCGCTTGACCGTGTGTTTTATGTGGGTATGACACGGGCAAAAGATACTGTCTATGTCTGTGATACCACACGAAGAGCGCACTCCTATACCAAGCTACGCCTCATGAAAGGAGCGAAATGGTAAAGGATTACTTAAGCTTTGCTTTCGGTAAAGCAAAGAAGGAAGTCCCCACAGAAGAAGTCGTTAGCGGTCTCATGGAAGCTGGTCTACCTACCGCACGGTGGGTAGACCCTGCCCCCCTTCCTGAGCATGTGGCAATACTCCCAGTTATTAAGCAGTTCAAGTTCCGAGACCGAGCAAGGCACCGAGACCTCCTCTCCCAAGAGCTTGTAGGGAGTGTTGTCTCTTTCTCTGATAGACAGTACGGGTATCTTGACTACGCGGCGACTGTTTCCCTAGCCCATGACCCCACGATAACTAAGACGGTATGGGATGGGAAGAACCTCTATCACTTGTGCGGAGGGATAGCAGGCGTTACGTTTGACGTGCAGTTAGCGCAGTATCTCTTACAGCCTATGCATAAGGAGAAGATACGCGGGGAGAACGTCCATACGCTACAACGGGCAAGCTATGACTGGTTTAAGAACCGAAAGACTGTTCTACCTGTCTTCGATATGGTTGACCAGGAAGTTATGCTTTTGTCCTGTCACTTACTTTACCACATGGAAAAACGAATGCGGGAGAGCCTAGTAGAGCAAGGAATGGAAAGCGTGTACTTTGACATAGAGCTTCCTCTTTCCCCCGTTCTAGCGGAGATGGAGGAAAAAGGCGTTGCTTTGGACGTTCCTCTCCTTAACCGTATGACGCAGGAGAGCGAAGCGAAAGCAGCTTTGCTCAGGCAGCGAGTCTATCAGTTAGCGGGTAGGGAGTTTAACCTTCGGTCAACACAGGAGCTTTCCCAAGTTCTCTTTGAAGAGCAGGGACTACCCAAGGGGAAGAGGACCAAGAAGGGGTACTCCACAGACGTAAAGGTGTTGGACAAGCTACGGGAGCAATTTCCTATTGTTGACGCCTTGCTCCAATTCCGAGCATCCGATAAGTTAACAGGCACGTATACGGCAAAGCTCCCTGGTCTTATCCGCAAGGACACAGGGAGACTACACTGTCACTTTAACCAAGCAGTCTGTGTCACGGGTAGGCTATCGAGCAGTGAGCCGAACTTGCAGAATATCCCTATCCGAGGTGACGAGGGGAAGGTTATTCGGGGAGCGTTTACCACAGACATTCCCGGTTGGGTAATCGTTAAGGCAGACTATAGCCAAATTGAGTTACGAGTGCTTGCTCACTATTCCCAAGACCCTACCATGTTAAAGGTGTATCGGGAGGGGACAGAGGACATCCACACGGGAACGGCACGAACGCTCTTTGGTTTAGCCGACAATGAGACCCCCACCAAGGACCAACGAAGGATGGCTAAGATTGTTAACTTTGCTATCCCCTATGGTACTACCCCTCATGGGCTGTCCGAACAGGTAAAGTGCTCGGTAGAGTTTGCGGCTACTGAGTTGTACCAACCGTATCTACGCAGGTTCAGCAGGGTAAACGACTATATGGCGAACATGCGCAAGTTTGCCCATGCAAACGGCTATGTGCAGACTCTCCTTGGCAGGCGCAGACCAATGCCTAACGTTAAGTCGTTGAACCAAGCAACGCGTGAAGCGGCAGAGCGAGAGGCGATTAACATGCCTATCCAAGGAACCGCTGCCGACATTATGAAGCTTGCTCTCTTACGTATCAAGGAAGGCATTGTACGGGAGGGGTTACGAGCGCATATGCTTATGCAGGTTCATGACGAAATTGTGTTAGAATGTCATGGGGAAGACGTGAATAAGCTAGGTACCCTGCTACGTGAGGCTATGGTACACGCTTATCATATTGACGTACCCCTAGACGTAGAGATTAAATTCGGCCCTAACTGGGGAGAAACAGAGGTATGGAATGGCTAAGATGATTGATATGGTTTGCCCTGTCTGTGGCAAGGGGTTTCAACGGGAGGAATGGAGGATTAAGCAAGCCCCACCAACCAAGGTGTTCTATTGTTCGATTAGTTGCGCAGCGAAAGTTAGCACCAAGAAGCCGCGCCCAGGTGCGCAACGCAAGGTAACGCTAACTTGTCATCACTGCGGGAGGGAGTTTCAACGTAAGCCTAGCGATGCAAGTGACCGAACGCGGCAGTTTTGTAATCGTTATTGTTGGGTAGCTTGGACGAAGACCGAGGAAGGGAAGACTATCAACATCGGCTATATTGATTGACAAGTAACCGTATCAGGTGTATCATGTGTACCAGAAGGGAGATAACTTATGATTCCTCTTTATGGTAAGCGAGGGTCAAATGTATTACCCTAAAGAACGCTTACAGCGCTTCTATACCCTTGGTCTCTCCATCTTGGGAATGCTTGATACCACCACAGACGAAGTATGGGATTGGTATACAGACCGTGTGCTACAATTGTGGCAGGAGGTAGACTATGACGATTGACTTTAAGAAAGACTTAGCTATGTCTGAGAGTGCCGTCTTTGAACCCTACCTACAGGATGTATACCATTCCCTCTTCCCTGACTTAGTGGCGGCAGTCCGATTGAGCGGAGACACGCAAGGTCAACGGTTAGGCCATGACCGGATACTTTACTTAGCTAGTGGGCAAACGCTTTTCCTTGACGAAAAGCTAGACACCACAGACTGCCCTAACTTTGCAATGGAGTACGTAGCGAACGATAGAGCAAGCGATATTCAGCACCGTAGGGGATGGATAGAGAAACCCCTACAGATTGATTATATTCTCTATGCGTTCGTTGACTTCCCCCGCAAGGCGTACCTTCTCCCGTGGTCATTGCTACAGCTATCCTGGCAGCGTAACAAAGCGGCATGGTTAGACACCTATGGGGTTCGTAAGATTGTCAATGACCACGGGAGTTATACCACGCTTATTTGTCCTGTCCCTCGTAAGGTTATTCTACAAGCTATCTCTAACACTATGACAGTAAAGGAGACTTTTCGGTGATTCAGTTCCTCGTTTTGTTAGTGTGCGCTCCCGTAGTTATCCCTATTGTCTGGATTGCTACCTTGTTAGCGCACGTCTTGGCTTGGGTAAGAGAGTGCGGTTATCTTACCGTTGCCTACTTTGCCCTCTTTGAAAGGAAGCATCATGCGGCATGTAATGATTGACATTGAAACCCTCGGTACTAAACCAGGGACAGCCCCCGTTCTTTCTATTGGCGCAGTCTCGTTTGACCCCTACGGGGAGAGCGTAGAAGCAAGCGGTATCAGTTCCTTCTATCGAGAGTTAACTCTTACCGGTCAGTTACAACCGCAAGGGCAATGCAGTGTTGACCCTGATACGCTTGCTTGGTGGTTCAGGACGAATGCCGAAGAGTTAGGCAGGCTTGTACGGGATGGCAAGGAACCCCTCTTTTCCGCGTTGAGCGAACTCTACAGCTTTTGCAAGGGGTGGGAAACAATTAACGGTTACTGGTCAAGAGGTAAGTTTGACTTAGCTATCCTTGAAGAGCGGTACAATGACATCGGCATGGGAGTCCCTTGGAAGTATAACCAAGCAAGGGAAGTTCGTACCCTGGAAGCTACCGTTAGACTCGTCTTCACAGACAACGCACCACAGCCCTTGCACCGGGAGCAGGGGGGAGTACACAACGCCTTAGAGGATGCTATCTATCAAGCGCAGTGTGTGCAATACTGGCTATCTCACCTCTGTATGAACAGAGATATTGTAAAGGAGTTTACCAATGAGTAGAGAGCATGAGACTGAAGAGCTTGTACAGGACTTAGAAGAGGGTTGTACTCGCTCCCGCATTGACGAGCGTTACGACCTCGTACCGTTCTGTGGCTTGCGCCGAACGGCAGGACGGTTTGCCCTGGGAGCAGACAAGCATGGGGAAGGTGACTGGAAGAACGGGCAACGGCCACAGACGGCAATCAATCACATGATTAAGCACCTATACCACTATAAGGAACTCCTTGAGGAAGGATACTCCCCCAAGCAGATAGCTGAAATGGATGATGACATAGCGGCGATTGCTTGGGGAGCGTTTGCGCTTATGTGGTATGAGGAGAACATGCCTGAACTCTTCCCCCTGGGTAAGAAGGAGCTTACCCATGCTGAGCTACAAATCATTCGTGCTAATAGCTTGCCTTATGAAGAGGGGACAAGGATACTGCGCGAAATGGAAAAGGAGATGCGAGAACGCCACGCGAAAGAGCGAGAGGAGTTTGAGACTTCGGTTGGTCCCGCACGGTTAAAGTATGGACGGGTAACGGCAGTAGAGTTTAACGAACGGTTGCGTAGTGTGGTAGCGGGAGAAGATACGCTTCCTGAGCTTGTGGATAAGCCCATTGGTGAAGCGCAAGCTTACTTCCCCCACGAAGAAGGGAAGTCCGTAAGCACAGCAGACACTATCCCTCCTTACCCTTGTGAGGTATGCCCTGAGCAAAAGCAAGCACCTCTTTGCATTACCTGTGAGAAGACAGACGAATGGAATGATAAGTACGATGCTTGAAACTAAGATTACCGAAGCAATACATAAGTACCTGGACAGCGTGGATGCTTGGTACTTTAAGGTGTGGGGGAACGCTTTTCAAATGAGTGGAGTCCCTGACACGGTTGGTTGTTATAGGGGTAGGTTCGTTGCCCTGGAAACCAAGACAGCCGAAGGACGGTTGCGAGGTAACCAGAAAAAGCGGATACGCGACATACGCAAGGCAGGGGGAGTTGCCGAGGTAGTTAGGTCCGTAGAGGACGTACAAACTATACTTGACAAATTAGATAAGTGTATCCTATAATGAACCTGCTCGTTTGATTACCTTCCTTCTAATGACCCTGTGTAGCTAGCTACTATGCAGGGTCAATTTTTATTTGAGGAATTATCCGCGTAGAGGGTTTTACCCGCGTCAAGTGTGGTATACTCTTACTGTAGCCAGTGAGAGGATACGGTCTTGCAAGACAGATTACAGTCCCTTGCTGGCTACAAAGATATTTTTAGAATTATCCGCGTAAAGGGTTTTATCCGTGTCAGAGTGTGGTATAATATATATGTAAGAGAGAATGGAGTTTGAAGAACTTGACTTCGTTCTAGGTAGCTATCGGCAAGCGAGTAATTGCTTGAGGTGCGAAGTTTTCCGACTGGTGGAGGTGAAACCCTCCACGCTACCCAAACAAAAGCCTCTCTTACGGAAGGTAGGAAACGGAAGGTTGCTTAAACCCTGTTCACTTGTGGCGAGGTGAGCAGGGTTTTTCTTTTGCGAAAGTGTTGACACGTTACTATGGATAAGGTATTATATCCGCGTTGGGGGACACAAGCACAATGGACACATTCGCGACAGTACATAAAAAGGGAGAGCACAAAGCATATTATGCAGGGCAAGTCATTGCCACAGGTACCACGAAGGAAGAGTTAGCTACTGACCTCTTCCACAAGACAGGGGTTCGTATGAGTGAGTACCGGGTAACTTGCTCGGTCAACATGGAAAGAGGGGGAATCTCTAATAGCTGGCAACGAAGGGGGAAGCAATGACAAACGAACAAGTCTTTAACAAGGCACATGCGGCAGGCATGAAAGCCGCGCAGGAAGTTACCGTCAATCCGATGATTGTACAACAGAGGGCAAACGTCCTTGACGATAACTCACCAGTTACTCAGCAATGGCTTGTTGAGGATGGCGTATGTGGCTTTGCTTGGGTAAGCATTAAAGGCAATACCAAGTTTGGCCGTTGGGCAAGCAAGACAGGACGGGCAAGCAAGGGGTACCCCACAGGGCTTAATATATGGGTACATGAGTTTGGACAGAGCTACACGCGCAAGTATGCGTATGCACAAGCCTTTGCTAATGTCTTGCAGGAGAACGGTATTATTGCTTATGCGGGAGGAAGGTTAGACTAATGCGAGTGACACAGTTAGGACCGAACAAAACCGAGTTAGCCGTTAACGGCTCAGTGATTCTCTACTCATACGAGACACCGGTAGCCGTGACTATCCTAACGACTACCTATATTACCGCAGAGCGGTATAGCCGAACGACAAGTAGCCATATTAAGCAATGGCTAGACGGGAAACCTTACAAGCAGGTTGACCAAACGACTATTAAGAGCCTTGTTAACGCTATCACGTCCAAGGCTATCGACTTGCGGGATATTACCCGCATAGTGGGAGAGAGCGTATGAGGTTCAAAGTAACCAATCTTTGTTGGAAGAAGGGGGAAGAGTTTCACGAGGAGAGCACACTCTCCCCCCACCAACTTAAGGTGTTCTATCCGGTAGTATATGAGTGCTTTACCTTTCTCTCGAAAGCTATGCGCATAGAGATAAGGTTTAGCAACGAACGTTTGCTTGTGGTAGAGGAGGTAATCAATTGACAGCATTGTTAGAGCCGAAAACCGAATACAGAGACCGCTACACCGAAGAGCAATACGACGAGATGCTTAACGAGTGCCATGAGCAAGTCAAGCTTTGTGGCATGACCTTTGACCCTGCGTATGTGCTAAAACAAATTGACCCTGTGGCGTATCGCTGTGGCTTTGCCGACTATCAGGAAGAGGAAGAGGTGTTCCTTTGCCCTGTGTGCGGAGAAGAGCATGGTATAGAGGAGGAAGCAAGGTGGTGTTGTCAAGAGGAAGATGACTTCACTTGCCAATACTGCGGAGTCTTGCATGGTTCAACCGAGTTAGCCAAAGCTTGTTGTGAGGAGGAAGAGTAGTGTACGAAGTACAAGGAATAGACGGACGGTATAGCGTTAACGTGGAAGCGCTTGGAGAACTGCGCTTTGTGAATAACGAGGGGGAAGAGTACGCTCTTAAGGATATTTACCCTTTGTATAAGAAGGACTTTCCAAACGATGATATTACCTATGAGGACTTTGTAGTCCAATTCATCGCTATGCAAGTAAGGCATAAGTCGGAAGGAATGTCTACCTATAACATGCTAAGGATTGCTAGTAGCATTCGTAAAATAGAAGGAGGTGAGGACAATGACAGGGATAGAGAAGGAGCTAGCCCCTCGCTTGACGGATGACTTTATCCGCGTAGAAGTGGCGAAGATGGAGGAAGGTAAGTACAAGCTTATCATTAATGACTTAGCTATTAGCTATCATTCGACACAGGTGGAAGCGCTTACTTCTGCCGCTGTCTTGGTAGAGTGCGTAGCGGCAGGAGGTTGCCCTGGTGGAGTTACACGTTTCTGAAGGTAACGTAAAGATAGGGAACGTAGTTAGCGTATCGTTACCACCGGTACTTAGCTGCGTTCCCGGTATCCCTTGCCGTAAGAAGTGCTATGCCTTGAGAGCTTGGCGACTGTACCCGAATACGCGCAAGGCATGGAAGGAGAACTTAGAGATTGCACAGCAAGACTTGGCTTACTTTGAAAGGGAGCTTATAGCCAACTTGCAAAAACGAAGAAGTAAGCGCTATTTTCGTTGGCATGTGAGCGGGGACATCCCCTTCCCGTCTTACGTTTCCATGATGATTAGAGTAGCGCTAGCTCTCCCTGATTGGCACTTTGTCTGTATGACCAAGCGCTATTCATGGGTAGAGAAGAGGAACTTTCCCAGTAACCTGACTATGATTTGTTCAGCTTGGGGAAGCAATTGTCCTAAGAATGACTTGCCCGTAGCACAAGTAGAGTTTAAGACCGGACCACGAAAGGAAGGAATCTATTGTCCCGGTACTTGTACGTCTTGCAAGCTTTGTTGGGAGTTAGAAAGGGGACAGACTATCGTATTTAAGGAACATTGAGGAGGTAGACGTACTATGTATTGGTATGACTATGTAATGTTTGGGATTGATATAGTACTTATTGTCTGCTTGATTGCAGGATTTATGGCTTTCATTGCCGCGCAAGCGAACTTTAAGATTGTTCACCAACGAATAGACGCTCTTGCCGAGCGGTTAAACGCACGGCTTGACGCGGTAGTAGAGCAATCCCAAAATAATAGAGACCGGTCTCTCGATAATAGAGACCGGTCTCTCGATAATAGAGACCGAGCGCAGGATATGATGCGCAAGACGGAAGAGTCTGCCGAAGAGATTAAGCGCATACATGAGGCAACGGGCAAGCTCTTTGAGCATACCCAAGCCGCTGCCGCTACCATTATGTCTGTGCATAATCGGTTGGGAGATGTAGAGAACTGGCAAAACCAGTTACGGGAACTTGCCCTTGATTGCCAGCAGGCAAAACGGCGAGTCGATGACATTGCAAAGCAGGTATATGGAGGAACACAGTGAACGCTACACAGCAAACTCTTGAGAGAGCAAGGAAAGTGGTAGCTCGGGGAGCAGGGAGGCTCCCCGTCCTATTCACCTATGAGGAGTACGAGCTAGCGCTGTATGCGTTAGACCGATTAATCGCACAGCTAGAAAGCAAGGAAGTCTATATCTGTGCCGAGTGTGAACGCCTCTACGAACCGCGTAGACGGGACTCCCGCTACTGTTCAGCACATTGCCGTTGGACGGCACGAAATAAACGAAGAAAACCTATTGACACGGCTGTGCTAGGTGAGCTAGAATAAACGTGTAGGCAGCAAGCCACAAACAAAGGAGTGAACGAATGAGCAGTGTACGTGATAACATAGACCGCTTAAAGGGAATGACACGCGAGGAAGAAGAGGAAGCGTTACGGAACGCGTTCCCCTCTCCCGTGGAAGTCGCTCAAATGAGGGACTACTTTAAGGGAGCAGCAGAAGAGCTAAGCACCTTAGAGGATAAGGTTGTACAGTTTACCATGCCTGCCCGTGACATTATCGTGTTAGAGTTCTTCTGCACCATATTCGATGGCTACACTACAGACGGCTATCCGAGCAAGGAATTGGTTGCTCAATGTCACGAGACTTTTGACGTGACAATACAGGGGATGCTTGCCGAGGTATCCAAGCTCCTGCGCGAGGGCAATGATGTAACGAGCGTTGCCGCTGTCTTGACCTTCAATGAAGAGGCTTGCCGAGCAATGACTACTATCCTTACCTCTATCTTAGAGAAGGAGACTAACTATGAGGTTGGTGATAGCCCTTCGGCAGAAGTCTAAGCGAGAGCTAAGAAGACTTGCAAAGCGATTGCTCCTGCAAGAAAAGTACCAGGAAGCAGAGGAAGTCTACGCCTACATCGAAAAGGTGTATGGCGTAGACTCTACAAAGAGTGAGGTACAGTATGAATGAGAAAGACGAGAAGATACTTGCCAAACTAAAGGGCAAGCTTAGCCTAGTAAAAGCCCTACAGCAGGCAGAGCGTATCTCCCCAGGGGAACCGGTTAAGCCACAGGAGCAAGACAGTTACCGACATCGCTTTACTGTGGCAGGGAAGGAGGAAGAGGAATGACCCCTTATGCGAAGGCACGGCATTACCCACCGATGGATAACAAAGCTTACAAGCAAGCTGTCTGTGCGGAGATGCTAGCCCTTGAGTTTCACTTACAAGCCGAGGCGTTGTATGAGGCAGCAAGCGCACAAGGGCTTGACCTGTACGGTAACTACGGATACTACCACAAGCATCCCAAGGAATTAGTTACTCTGATAAAGGAGCATACTCGTGCTAGTTCGTAACGCTTTTGGGGGGACAATGAGCAAGCCCTCTACCAATATAGTTGTCCCTGGCTATGATGATTACCATTTTGTCGTCACACGCGGGAACTATGTAGACGTACAAGAGGATGATTTATATATCCTTACCGAGTACTCTACCGGTTTAGGCGTAGCCTTTGGACATACCGCTAAGGAAGCAGTAGAGGACTTCCTTACCCGTAGAACACGGGAGCAATTCGAGAAGAAGTATAAGGAAGCGATAAGCCGCTATGGTATCCTTAATAAGGAGGATTAGAGCATATGAGGATGTACGTCTTTACTATCTATGACTCATATGTAACGGTTGCTACCGGTTCGTATGAGGGTTCAGCGAGGAAGAAAGCCGCTTCCGCATTCCGTAAGCACATGGCCGAACGAAAATTTCCTAAGGAAGTTATCGAACAAGGCATTACTAGTATGAAATTACAAGGGGTTTGTGAGTGGAATGGGGGACTTGTACTTAATCAATTTCTCGGTAACTACGTAGCTATTAGCAAAGAATACAAGCCCTGTAGCTACCGAGAGAAGCTAGGAATTAAACGGGAGGAAGATTAATGTTTTATCTTATCCGGTCAAAGGATAACTACGTAACCATACTTTGCCCCCACTGTCACCAATGGCAACCGGCTACTTCGCGCAACATATACACGGTAACCTGTACCGTGTGTAAGCAAACATACGTTCTTCGTAACCTCTTGCACTCTCTTACCCTGCAAGATGGCGCAAAGTATCAAGAGTGGTCAATGGCTATGAAAGGAGAGGTACCATGCAAACGGTTACAAGTACAGGCGTAGCCCTGGATACGGAAGACCCTGCCGCTGAACTGTGCAACCGACACCTTGCTTATTTGAATAAGCAACGTAAGGCAGGGGTTCGTGGTATCGTTGCCAAAGCAACACACCCGAACGGCTTTACAGAGCTTGTCCTCGTACAGGATAGCAAGGTTGTCTTTTCTGCCCGAAGGTCAGAGGATATGGCCGTACACCTTGACATCCTGGCGAAAGCAGAGGAGTTTAAGCGACAATGATTACTGTCTATGATGAACACGGCAACGCTATCCTTGAACTGACCGAGCAGCAATATTCTCGCCGCGTAGAACGCCTATTCGTCAATGTGAGGAAGAGGTTGCAACGGTTAGAGCAGCGAAGGGAAGAACTAGGAGAGTACAAAAAGAGAGCAGACAAAGCCCTCTTTAATTCCCAGGGAGCAGACAGGCGTATCTTTGTGCTCTTCCAACGCGTCAAGGAATTGGAGGAAGAGCTTGAAAGGATAAAGAATCATGAGTGACCTTGCTTCGTTTCTCATTGCTACCGTATGTGTACTTTTGGTTGGGCTATTATCTTTCACGTATATGAGGCGCTGTTAGGAGGAACGTATGTTTGTTTCACAAAAAGGAGCTATCACGGGTAACGACTGGCAAACCCAAGACGGGCATTCTATCCGTAGCGGTACCTTGTCGTTTGAGTGTGATGTGTTTAGCTCTATGCCTATTCTTGGTGGGAGGGTTATCCTTGAGTGTGACGAGGGGGAAGTCTCCTTCTTCTTAGACAAGTGCTCTGCCACAGGAAAAGAAGCGCAGGTAATCGTTACAGGACCAGCTTGGTTTACCCTCGATAGTGGAGCAATCCCAGGGTACGTAACCTTTACCTTTATTCCCACGCACATGAACCAACTCACTAACCAACACGGGGAAAAGGTTGGTTTCCTAGTGACCGGTCCCACGAACAAGAGAGTAGACTTTCTCTTCGACTTCTACCGCTACTTTCGGGATAAGGGGGGAAGATGATAGATACTTGCCGTATCCTTATCACGCTTGACTGTAACTTCCGTTGCTCTTACTGTTGTAACGAGCTACCAGAGATACAGGAGCAATTCATTAAGGTAAACTCCTTAGAAGACATCCCTTGGAATGCTTACCAAAAAGTATGTATCTCAGGTGGGGAACCCATGTTACGGGTAGACAGGTTAGACTATGTGCTTTACTACACCCGTGCGCATAGGTTACCGGTATATCTATATACCAATGGGCTATTCCTCTATGGCTTTTTAATTGACCGACTTATAGCCGAGGGAGTAACCGCTGTCAATATCGGTTGGCATGGGAGGGAAGCGGGTATTCACCGAAGCATTTTTACCCATCCCAAGGTACGAGTGACCGCTATTGAGGGGACACCTGTACCCGAATGGTTAGAACAAGCAACGACAGTTAGACGTGTTCCGTTAAACGTGTGCGAGACACCGAACGAGCACCTATATATTTGGAGGGAAGATGATTAAGTTTGTACTCGCTATGTTGATAGGGACACTTGCCCTAAGTACGGCTATCGTCATGGGATTAGACAGCAAGTTCCTATACTGTGGTCTTGCCTTTATCGTTGGGATACTTAGCATATGCTATGCGATGAAGCAGGTCGAATAGGAGGTGAGTAGGTGACTCGGGAAGCTGAACAATTCAAGCGAGAGTGCCAAAGACAGCCCTGCGCTATGTGCGGAGACCGTCCTACGGTTGCTAGGATAACGAATCCTAACCATCCTTTGTGGGAGCAATGGGTTTGTAATACGTGTAAGGAGGAACTATTGAGCCGACAAACCGATACTTGGGTAAAAAACGAGAACGGTAACTACGTGTACCGTACATCGGCTACTCATTGGACAGTATACCACGAAGAGAGAGGTTGGTTCTTTATCGGACGGGGAAGGGGAGCAACCGGACCATACCCCACCGCAGAAGATGCTAAGCTTTGCTGTGAGCAGCGTATGAAATTACCGAGCTACGAAGAACTTGAGAAACAGGTTGCCAAGCTACAAGGGGAGAACTGCAAGCTTCGTAGCGCTATGAGCTTAGCGGTTAATCACCTGTTAATAAAGGAGGATACTTGAATAAGGTATTATTCAACAAACTAGAGCTTGCCCTTGAAGAAGTGCAAGAACGTAAGAAGGCTATCGCTATCAAGAAAGGAGAACTTAGCCAGCTTGAGAGTGAATGCTACGCTGCCAAAGAAAGAGCAAGGGATATTGTCTTTGAGCTAGCGGAGGAAGAACTAGATATGGACTTAAAGGAGTACTGACTTGACGCACATACATGAGGTAGAGTGTGACCGCTGTGGTAAGCGATTCCCTGCCGATACGAACAAACGAAGCAATATCGTAGAGCGTATCTACCGAAGGTACACAGACCAAGAGGTCAATGAGTACGACTTCTGCGAGACTTGCCAAAGTAGTTTTACCGCTTGGATGATGAAGGGAAAGGATAAATGAATAACAAGTGTACGGTATGTGGAAGGGAGTTACCCTATCCCACCGAGACAACCGAAGAAGTCTGCTCCCACTGTGGGACAAGCTACTCCATACAAGACGGCTATCTCTATGTCGCCTTTATTGCCTATGGCGTTGCTACCGAGAAGGGTTTGGTAAGAGTCTACTTACGAGAAAGCACCGCACGAGGGCAAGCTACCCGTATTAACAACGGGCATGGGTATATCAGAGGTACCGCACGTGTGGTAACCTTGAGGAGTTAAATGAGCTATACTTCAACTATCGTACATACCTTCGTGTGTGACCGCTGTAAGAAGGTACAAGACGGGGATAACTTGAATTGGTGGTTTATTGACGTAGGAGTACGGAACAGAGAGGAAACGCTCAGTCACTCTTCAACCTATGATTTGTGCGATGAATGCTTTGAATTGTTCCGTACACGGTTTATTAAGAAGGAGGAGTAGAGGAAGGGGAGGGAACTTACCCCTCCCCTTTTGCTTTGCTTATTGAGTACTATCTTCCCCAGTAAGCACCGGTTTCAAGCTCTCCCTGACAAACTTATCCGCTGCCATAAGGACAGCCGTAGCCAGGGGAATGAACACAGGGTTAGTCACGAAGTCGCCAACGTTGACCAGCAAGTGAGCCATTCCCGCAGAGACAGCACCATAAGCCATAGCTCTGCCCAAACGAACGAGCGCAGTCTTCAATGCAACAGACATCTCTTTTCCTCCTTTCCTTGTTGTCGCTGGCTTGTGCCACTCTTCCCCCTGTAGCCAACGAATACAGGTAGCTATCGCTCCCTTCACCATTGCTCTTACCAGCGCAGGGAGTGACTTCTCTATCAGTTTACGCGCGTAGGCTTTTCGTTTCTCCGCACTCTCTTTTGCCCATCGCTCACGTTGCTTTACCGCATACCTCTGTAGTATAACATCCCAGGTCTCAAACCGTCCACTCTTTCGGTTGTATTGCCCATGCCCTCTACGTACCATAGGGTTAAAGGTAGGTTCGTCCTCAGGGTCAACGGCAGGGGGAAGCGGTTGGGTAATCGGCTCTTTCCACTTCCCCGCTTTCTTTTTCCGTTGTCGGTCAAAGATAACTTCCCAAGTCTCAAAGCGTTGCCGCTTGGGATTCCATAGACCCTTACCCCTGCGAACAACGGGAGGAAAACCTTTCTCGTCTTCAGGGTCTAAAGCCATCGCTTTGCTTCCCTTCGCAGGTAGTTGCCCCCTGTGGTAGCTATCCCTGGTAAGACAAGCAAGTCCCATTTCCCGCGTTGCTTAATACCAAGCGTTACCTCTACCTCCCCATGCGTCAACACATGTTCCCGGTCAAGGGGAATGTCATGCCGCTTACAGAGCTTTGCCACAAGCTGAGCGCAGGCAACGAGTTGTACGGGCAAAGGAGGGTAAGCTCCCAGGTTTTGTGGGATAGCCCCCCACGCGCAACAGAGCGCAATACCGATACTCCCGCTGTTACACCTGCGCGTGTGCGCTGCGTAGCCGAGCTTTAGCGGTTCTTCGTTCCTTATGACGGGGACAGCAGGAATAACCAAGCCATCCCCATCAATGAGGTAGTGGTAGTGTAGCCTATCTAGGATATTAGGCGTATACTTGCCAGCCGTCCAATGAATCACAATTCTACGCATAGTCTACCTTCCTTTCCAAGACCTACCTGACAATAGAGCAGTTATTGCTCCTTTACTTACCCCATATTCATTAGCGAGGAAAGACTGAGAAACCTTCCAAGGAATATACCGTTTCTTAATCTCTTCTCGTTGTTCCCTGGTCAATTTATCCCGTCCTCTGCATCTCCCCTTACGGCTCTTATCCTGTGCGTTATCCTTATCAGTCCCTAACCATAAATGAGCAGGGTTACAACACCTTGGATTGTCACAACTATGAAGTACGTCTAGCCCTTGTGGTACATCTCCAAAGGCTAGCGTGTACATGAGTCGATGGATAAGCCATCGCTTACCATAGTATCGTATCCTTCCATAGCCCCCATGACCACGGGTAACTACTTCACCTACTGTATGATTCCAACACTCTTCCCACGAACCTACCTGTATCTTGCTCCAAAAGGAAGTGCGCGTAAACTGGTTAGCCATAACAGTATTATAGCTATTGGACGGCATACTGTCAAGCTTATATAGAGACCCCTTTCATGCGTAGCATCTCACCTTGTACCCGTAAAGTCTTTCGGGCAATCTCCTTTCCGTCAAGTTCAATAACTACTGTGGTATCCTTACTCCCGGCTATCTTCTGTATTAAGCCCCCTATCGGACCCCCTGCCGAGATAGCCGCTGAGCGTTTGAGCATAGAGGGGTTACTTAAATCCCCGGCAACCTTGCCCATAGCAGCCGCTACCTTGAATCGGCTAGCAAGTAATCCTTGTACCAAGCCTTCGATAATATGACCACCGAACTTGAAGAAGACGCGGGAAGGGGAAGAGATAGATAACTTCTCCTTCATTACCGCTGTGATAGCCTCAGAGAGTGCCGCCATAACATTCTCTAAGCGAGGCTCTGCTGTCTTCATCCCGTCAATAATACCCTCGATAATGGCTTGACCGACAACGGGCATAGCCGCAGGGTCAACCGCTACCCCTTTCCACAGGTTAGCCTGTGTTTTAAGCAGGTTAGTAACGACTCCCTTAAGGTAGTCCTTCTTACGAGCAAGCCCTGGTACCGAAGCGATAAGAGCGTCAACAATCTTGTCAGCACTCCCGGTATCCGACAGTCTACCGAACAAGTCTGTGGAATCCTTCCAACCAAGCTTAAGGGTACCTTCTACCATTTCCCTAACTTTGGCAGCGACATCCTTTAGACCAGGGAACTTAGCCTGCATTCCTGCGGTTAAGCTGGCGATAATTTTCTCACCAATCTCCCGTTGCTTCTTTATCATAGTGTCTTCATCCTTGACACTAATACCCGCTGCCTCATAGACTGCTTTACGCGTCATAAGGAACAGTTCCGAGAGAGCACTTGTCTTAACCATAGACGAGACAGAGGATGAACTACTTCCCCCTCCCCCACCAAACACTCCCTTAAGCAAGTCCTTGATATTCCACTTAGACTTAGCTGTGCTAGTTACCGTATTCCAGACATCGAGCGTTGCCGTCTTTAACTCGGGATAGGCAGCTACCATTCCCTTGACCACAGCGCAAGTAATGTCATAACCCTGTTGTTGTAACTCTTGCTTGGCTTTCTGCTCAGCCTCAGACGGTTGTTTCTTCTTGCCCCCCTTGCCAAAGAGACCTCCCAAGAGACCACCGACTAAGCCACCAATCGGACCACCAACGGCCATGCCAATTCCACCAAGGAGAGACCCTGCCATATTGCCGCTACCTATTCCACCGACAACGGATTGCAAGGGACCAAACCAGCTAGACCCTCCTATCTTCGGGAAGAGTTGACCGACCAAGCCAAGAATATCCGTAGCACCGGTAGGAGCACCGCTACTAATCCAAGACATCACCGACTCCATACCAGAGGCATAGGCTTGCGCGTTCTCCCTGCCCATTTCCATGAACTCTTTCTTGCCGTAGCTCAGCCGCTTAATGATTTGCTTATTGACAGCATCGGCAGCCATTTCAGCAGTCAGTGTCCCGCTAAGCATCCCCTTAGATAACCAATCAACGAACTCTTGACCAAGCTTCTCTACCGCTTCCTGGTAGGCTTGCTGTTCCGAGAAGAACGCATTCACGTTAGCATTGATAGCGTCAATAATCTGCGAGAACGTTGACCCCCTCCCCCGGTTAGCCAGCGTGTTAAGCATGTTCTCCTGTGCTTGTTGCTGAGCGTCAAGGTGAGCCTGTAAGATAGCCTTCATCAATTCCTTGTTGTTACGAATAGCCTCAGCAGCTTTCTCCTGAGCCGCTATGGTAGCGTCAACTACTGCACTTATCATATCTTTCTTAAACTGCAAGGCAGCAGCCGCGTCAACAATCGGCTTAACCCTGACAAGGAACGCCTCCCGCTCAGCTTGTGTACCGAGGGAAGCATTCATAATCTCTCGGGCAAGGTTATTGCCAAAGATAGAAGTGAGCCGTTCTAAGGTTTCCCGCTGTGCAAAGATAGCCTCATAGCTTTGGAGTACTAAGTCAGCAGCCGAGTTAGTGCCTTCCATAAAGCCGAGTACCAAGTCCTCGCTCAATCCCTTACCGAGTTCTTTCCACTTCTTCCGCAGGGTAACACGCATCTTGTCAATGCTTTCCTCGATAATCTTCTGCTTGGCATTCATTGCTGCCTTAGCGTTAGCTACCTCAGCTCCCGACTCCTCGATACCCTTCTTGGTAAAGTTGAGCTTGTTCTCAAGGTTCTCCTGCGCTTGCCGCTCCTTGCGGATAGTTCCCGCTCGTTCAAGCATCATGCGGTAAGCATCCCACAGACTGATAGAGCCGTTACGGATACCTTCAGCAAGCTTATTAACCCAGTCTCTCCCCAGGGTATCCATCTGCCTGTCTTGAGCATCGAGATAGCCAATGTACCCCTCTACGATAGAGTTAGCCACATCAAGCAGGTTCCCAGTACCAGACCGCAAACCTTGCAGCATGGAAGTAATGTTCTCCTGCCCCATGCCAAAGTAGGCGTCATTAATCCGCAGGTTAACCATACGAGCACCCGCAGCGATATTATTAACAATTTCCTGCCCTGCCTTAACCTGCTTGGGTTTCTGCCGCGTGATAACGCCATAGGCACGAACAAGCAATTGTGCCATAGCCTGCTCTGCTCTGATAGTCCCGTCACGAATCCCCCGCTCTAAGTGGTCAATGAACTGAGCACCGACTCCCCGTAAGATTTGGTTATACTCCCGTGGAGTGGTAGACAAGATATTCGCTAACTGCCGTGCCGTATCATACACAGACGTTGACCGACTCTGCATCCCCCGCGTCATACTGTTAACGGCAGTCTGACCAATCTGTATGTACACGCGCGAGGGGGAATGCATCGCTAACTGGTCTCGCGTTCCCGCTTCCATCCCTGCGCCAATCGCTCTACCCGCTGTGGTAGCAGCCGTGCGCAGTTGTCGGATAGCTGAGGGAGCAGTCATTGCACGGGCAATCGGCATGTACGTCCAATGCCAGGGTTCCCCCGGTACGTTTTGCGCCCATCCCGCAGCCTCTAACGCGGCACGAGCAGCAGCCGACAGATTACGCGGCAAGTCTACTGCCGCTCCTGCCTCATGATAGGAATGCCCTGGTCTTGCCGCTCTCCCTGCCCCATACTGATTATATAAACGTTGTTGGTCAGCACGGGAACGGCCAGCGTTACCACCGGATACTCGAATACCGAACCGCTGCAAGATAGGAGCGATAGAGTTAGCCGCTCCCGCAGCAAGCCAGCCTCCCCCAGGAATACGACGAGTCCCCGCAAGCATGGAAGCGCTAAAGGTTTCTGCGAGAGAGCTACCCATGCTTTTCATCAAGCTTTCAATCCCTCCCCGCATTCCCCCGACACCTTTCTTTAACCCCTCCATCAAGTTGACACCAACGTTGAACATCTCTTTAGACGGCGAAGAGATACCCAACGCGCGTTTGATAGCGTTGACAATGCGCCGTCCAATGTCAGTAATCCAAGAGATAATACCGGAAACCTTTGACTTAGCTCCATCCCACAGCGCTTGCAGCATCTCCCTACCAGCAGCTAACCAGTTACCTACCGTAGACTTGATAGCGCTCCACATGGACTTTAACCAACCAAGCCATGTGTTCAACATCGCACGGCACTTACTGATAATAACATTACCAATAGCCGTTGCCGCACTCGTGAGCACTTGCTTAATCGCATTCCATGCCGCTACTGTGGCATTCCTAACGCTATTCCACAGACCGGAGAAGAAAGCTCTAATCTTAGACCAATGCTTGATAACCAATCCTTCAGGCGTATAGTTAAGGAACATGTTCTTTAACCATTCCCACGCTACTCGAAAGACCGTCTTCACTCCCTCCCACAGCGCTCGGAAGAACGCAGTTATCTTATCCCAGTGTTTGATAACCAAGCCTTGTGGCGTATAGTTAAGGAAGAGGTTCTTGATAAACTCCCACGCTTCCTTGAATCGCTTAGTTACCTCAGCCCATAACGCTTGGAAGAAGGCTTTAATCTTATCCCAGTTCTTGATAACCAAGTACACAGCAACCGCTAATGCGGTAATCGCTACCAGGATAAGACCGATAGGACTGGTAAAGAAAGGAATAAGTTTAGCGATATTCAACACCGCATGGAAAGCTTTGAATACTTTGATAACCCTTTCCAAGTTACCGATGATAGACCCTGCTACCATAAGCAGAGGACCAGCAGCCGTGACAAACAGGACCAGACCAACCGCAGCTTTCTTAATCGGGTCCGGTAACTGACCAAACCATTTGGCAAAGTTACTGATATGCTTAGCCGCTCCTACCAAGGACTTAGTAAGCTGTTGAATCATCGGCATAAGAGACATCCCTATCTCAGTTGCCGCCTGCGTAACCATTTCCTTAGTACGTTTGAGAGCGTTAGAAGGGGAGTCAGCAGTTCGTGCCATGTCCCCTTGCGCCTTAGAGGTTCTATCCATAATCAAGGCGTAACGAGCTAATGCCTTGTCTTGCTCAGAGAGTACAACCTTATGCCCCTTGGAGGTCTTCACCAGGGTACCAAGTCCCATCTCCATAGCCTTAGTCTTAATGTTATCCTCGGTGAGCAAGATACCAAGTTGCTTAAGCGGTTCAATCTCTCCGCTAATTCCCGCGCGTAGCTTCTCGAATGCCTCCTCAGGTTTGAGGTTGTAGAAGGAAGCCATATCATAGGCAAGCTTCGTTAAGCCAGTAGCCATCTCATAGGACTTCTTTTCAGACAAACCCATCGACTGGTACATAACATCAAAGGTTGCCGCTTGCCGTTTGACCGCGTACTCGTTTAAGCCGAGAGCTTGTGACAAGTTCTTCGCCCATGCGTTTGCTTGCCCTGTCATGCCTTTGAAAGATTCCTTAACGAGGTTTTCCGATTCGACAGCATCCATACCAAGCTTAAGAATCCCCGCTCCTGCCGCTGCCAAGGGAAGGGAAACATACTTAGACAAGCCAGCACCAACGGATGACAGGGACTTACCGAGGTGTTGCATCTTTGACTCAGCGCTAGACGCTTCCCCCGCAAGCCCCTGTACCTTGTTCTTGGCAGCATCCATTGACTGACCAAGGGAACCGGTATCAATCTTCATCGCAACAAGCAGTTCACCTACAGTCAGCGCCATGATACTACCTCTTCTTACGTTGGTCGTTTACCTTATCCGCAGGGAGTAAGGCAATTAACGCTTCGTCGCTCATGTGGTCCCCGTCTACAATACGTTCCGGTCTTTCGTCTAACGGCTTATCCCCCGCAGGGTCACACATAATATTATATGTGGAGTTAGGGCTTAGCCCTCGCATAAGCGTATAGAAGAATCGCCAGGAGAACTCGTAGTTGTCATCCTTCCAAACCTTGCGCAGTTCTATGTGATACTCCCGCAAGAAGTCAGCTTCCACATAAACCCATAACGCGAGGAACTTGAGAGGGTCTTCCCCCTGCCCTCCCCCATTGATAAGGTGGTGGGGGAAGTACCGCTTCTCTTCCTCGCTCATTCCACCAAAGGGTCTTCTACCTTCACAACTTGCTGGTCTCTCGCATGGGGGACAGCCCCTCCGCTATACGCGGCGATGATTTCCTTAATCATCTCAGCCATCACTTCCATAGAATAGTCGTTGCGGTCAAGTAGCTCTGCCATCATGGTCTCGCCCATAAATTTCTCTGCCAAGAAGATAACCTCATGGGCAGGAAGCTCTCCCCCGTTCTCATGTTGCAAGCGAAGAATACGCACCATAACGCTTGCTGGCAAGTCGGCAGGGAGTGTGTATTCCTTGTCAAAGATTTTTACGATAAGGGGTTCTTTTTCCGTTTCCTTACGGAAGGCGTCAAAGTCCAAGTAACGAGTGCTGTCAGACATACGAAGTCTCCTTAGAAGTAGTTAGCCGTTTTTATACGGAACGGCCAAACCGCTACACTGCCAAAAGGTAGTGCGTAGGCTTAGGCAATGGTAACTTGACCACTGACATTAAGCGTTGCTTTCCAGTCAGCAACCGCGTTAACGTCACCGCTCGGTCCCCCGACTTCCGCTGTGGCGTCAAACGTCCAAGTCGTACCCCCAGGGGTAGTCAACCGGAATCGGCCAATGGACGTAGGACCAACATTGCGGGAGAGGCTTTCCACTGCTTCCTGCCCTGCATCCCGTGCCTTAGTCGCTACGTCTTCCATGAAGAAACCGTCAAGTGTAATAGTGAGACCACGGGCAGCAACCATGTGCTCAGTCCAACCGTTGCTATCAAAGTCCGAAGTATCGACATCCTGCTTGTTAGGGTCAATACCAAACGCGCGGATACCAGCGATGTTAGTGTAAACATCCGGTCCCGTAGAAGTCCGAATATCCTTTCCCCAGTCACGGGCAAGTACCTTAGTAACTGCCATCTCTTTAACCTCCACAAGAATTGCCCGTAAGGGCTTAGGTAAGCGTTACCTGACCGCTCACGTTGAGCGTTGCTTTCCAGTCGGCACAGGCGTTAACATCGCCACTCGGACCACCGACCTCAGCCGTAGCAGAGAAGTCCCACAAAGTACCCCCAGGGGTAATCATGCGGAAGGTTCCCAAGGAAGCGGGACCAACTTGCCGAGCAAGGGTTTCCACGAGTTGTTGACCAGGGTCTCGTCCACCGGTAGTAGCTCCCCCGAGCAGGTTAGACGCAGCCATCGCCGTTACAACACCAGCACCGGTTTCCCCTGTCGGTACAGTGATAACTAACTCACCAGCCGTGGGGTCAGCCGCTCCCTCTACCGCAGCCTTCACTTGGTTAGCCGTAGAGGTCGCCAGTCCCCCTGCATCCGTTGCAACGGTAACCGTTACCGCGTTACCTACCACAGCTACCGAAAGAGGGGTATTGTTCCCCGAGACCACGTAAGCCACAGTGACCGAGTTACCCGCTGTACCCGTTACCGCTAAGGTATAAATCAGGTCATTGTTGGCACCGACAAGGTTGGTGCGCAAGAAAGCCGCAGTAGCCGTAGACGATTCCATAAAGAAACCGTCAAGTGTAATGGTAAGACCACGAGCCGCTACCATGTGCTCAGTCCAACCGTTACTGTCGAAGTCCGAGGTATCTACGTCTTGCTTGTTCGGGTCCGTACCGAACGCGCGGATACCAGCGATGTTGTAATAGTTGCCCCCTGACTTAATGAACTTTTTCCAGTCACGAGCAAGAACCTTCGTTACTGCCATAGCCGTTACTCCCTATGCATAGTTTGATTGCGCACTTCTACTAACAGGTTAAGCGTATACTCTTGTCTCCCGTTAGCATCATCTCCCAAAGGATATGGAGGTTGCTGCGCAAAGCAACCTACCACATAGGTGCCGTCTGGTAACTCAGTATTCCCCAATCCTTGTAACAGGTTATAGACTTGCTGTGCTCTCACCGACACGGGGACAGGATTCACGTCTTCCCCGCGAATGATGACTTGCACAGCTACCGTATCATACCCCAAACCCCCACTGGGCGCAAGCCCCCCGTATTCCCTTAAGTAAATAATGGAATCCGGTACCTCGGGATACCTACCAATGAAGATAGTCGCGCTAGCGCTAGTCTCGCTATATACCCCAAGGCTATTGTTATGAAGATACCGAGCAAGCCCACGAATTACTATCATGCAAGTAACCTCTTTAATACCGCTCCAACGACTCCCTCCGCTCCTGTAGCAGCGAATGCCGCAACCTCAAGCCACTTACCAGTTTTCCCGTTAGCGAAGTGATACTCGGGATGCTCGTGCAGTCGGACGGCATAAGATGTATTGTACCCAACAAAGACGACTCCCCAGGCACGAGTTACCTTTCCCGTGCTACGCAACCTTCCCGTTCTTACAGGACAATTTAAGTTAGCAATACCAAGGATAATAGTACCGTAGGCTACTAAGCCATCGGTACCAGCGTCTACCATCTTCGCTATGACAGCATCCCCATACCACCTCAGTACTACGCTCACTTGAGTAGACTCCCCCGGTAAAAGACAATATGCCCAAAGCCGTCTTCCTCCGGTTGCACACCAACTACCTTGTAAGTAACCCCCCGAAAGGTAACCCTCGCTTCATTTGTCAGGGCAATGTTAGGATGGACAAGAACAGTCCCATCCCTGACTACCACAGGACCGTTTGCTCCTTGCTGTATCACTTGCTTGATTTGTACTACGGCAGGCACAAACTCCTTCTTCGTATAGACCGGACCAAGGGAGCTATCCCCCGTGCGCTGTTCAAGAGTAATCCTGTGTGGCATCATATAACTTGGAATCCTTCTCATACCGGTTCTCCATCATTCGTCAAGTAGGTCTCCTTCAAACCGGTTGGGTAGACATCCCGGTTAAGATACCCCTCCATAAAGAGGAAGCGCTTTGCACGGGGAGCAAGTACTTTCGGTTGCCTATTCATAATGACACCTCCCACATTGGTATAAGTGTCACTGCTCGGTTGCAACCGGTCAAGCCCTTCTCCCACCTCCTCTAACCAATACTCCACTTGTGCGCACGTAGCATCCTTGATAGCCGTGGGTACCTCTGCCGTAGTAGCAGGTATCGTCCAATTCATGAAAGCCGCTTCATAGATAAGCTCACTTGCCCGTTGCGCCACACGAGACCAATCACTCGGTAAGTCAGAAGGTGAGCAACCGACAAAGGCTTGGTATTCGGTTGACGTGATAAAAGTAATCATGAGTAATACTCCCGCGTGATTAGTGCTCGGTTAAGCATCTTCTTACCATTCGTATCGGTTGCCGAGAACTCTGCATACAGTTCATCGCTTCCCTCGGGGATAGTATAGTCAACTCGGTAAACACCAGGGCTTACCTTGTCTGCCACAGTAACGCTTACCGTTGCCCCTACTTGTCTACGCTCAGCATCATAGACCTTAAGTGTAATCCCTGTAGGGTCAACCGGTAAGTTATCCCAGTCCGTAAACGTAACGGTTAAGCGCACCGTGTTACCAGTAATTGCCATAACGCTCACCCCCTCCACAGTATACCACAAGCTGTCAATAATGTAGTTAGTAGTACGCGCGTAGGGAATATGGGGTACCCATAATAAGTGTTATCTTCCGGTTTCCCAAACCAATGAACAGACAAGAAAACCCGGCTTACACTTATAAGTACTACTACCCGAGAACTACAAACTACACAAGTAACTACAAAGTAACTACATTTTTGAGCGTAAATAGCCTATGTAGTTAGTAAATGGGTTATTTATAAGACGGGAGAGCACTTTGATTATAATCAAAGTGGGTACCCCATAATTTCTACGCGCGTATTAGTAACTACATGACTACCGCGTCTATATGAACCCTCCCCTCCGCTGTGGCAATGACAACAGACTGTTCCTCTGTGGTAACTACAGGTAGTCTCTCCCTCGTGAGAATGACCACTCCCGCCACATGCACGGCAATAACCGGATTCCTTTCCGCTACCAGAATGGTATAGACCTTGTGCGCACTCCCCGCGAGACAATAAAGACTTGCCGTTCCCGTGAGCGTTGCTATCCCCGTGGGATATGTTTCCCCGCTTACGGAAAGTGTAGCTACTCCTGAGAGTAAGCCACCAGTCAGAAGGAGATGGACAGCACCACAGGACACCTCCCCCTGACCAGTGACCGTGCAGTTACCAAGATAGACGTGAATATCGGTAACTACAACTGTTGCCTCTCCCGTGAGAGAAGCAGAGCCGACTAATATATATTCCGTATGGGCAAGGACTTCCGCGACACCAGTGAGGCTACACCCGCTCTCCTGTACGCGCGTACCCGCACACGCAAGCGCACACGTACCCGCGCAGGTACTCGCGCCCATGCGCACATACATAGCCACACAGACCACGCTAGCCGCTCCTGTGGCGAGAGCAATGCCCGTGAGAATAGCTTTTCCGCTTGTGGCTACATTCGCCGCACAGAGAGCCGTACAGGTACCGTATTGCGTAAACGTACAGAATGCCGAAAGCGTAGCCGTAGCCGATACCGAGACAGCCGCAACATAGGACTCATTACCAACGGTTGTTACGGTTGCCGTACTAAGAACTGTGCTTGTTCCTTGTTGCACACGTAAGCCGCTTACCGTGAGTGTCGCCGCTCCCGCGCAGGTTCCCCCACTTACCGCAAGGACTGCGCCTACTGCGGAGAGTGTTGCCGTAGCCGAGAGCGTACTACCTGCGGAAAGGTATTTATTGCCGCTACATGCCACGTTAGCCGCGCAGGTGACGTTAGACCCTGCCTCTTGTATTCTCGTTGCGCTACACGCCACAGAGGACGAAGCAACGAGGTTTGAACTCGCGAGATACAACGGGGAAGCCGAACCCACTAAGTTAGCCGTTCCCGCCAGGACACTGCTACCTGTGTAGGCATGGGTAGCTTGCGCCGTGACGGTTGCCGCTCCTGCCAGCGTAACTACCCCTGTGGCAAGGAGCGAACAAACCGCTACAACTTCCGCGTTCCCAGTAGCAATTATGCTTGTAGCCTGTAGCCGAGTACCGATTACCGAGACACTGGTAACCTCGCTACAAGCAGCCGAGGCATAGCCTATGACCATAGCCGAGGCATTGACCGTTGTTGCGCTATCGCTAGTGGCTGTGCTATGATGTACGCGTACCGCAGAAATCGTAACGGTTGCTTCGTTTACACTGGCAATAGTGCCAAAGGGGGAGCGTAAACCCTGCGCCGTTACGTCTGCGGTACTGGATACCGAAGCGCTAGCGAGAAGAGTTATAAACCCTTCGCACGAAACGCTAGCAGAGCAAGGCAGCGTAGCCGTACCACCGGTAGCATACTGTGCTGTAGCTGTGAGAGTCGTACCAGAGGTACTGGCTACGCTGCCAAGCTTTAACCCATACCCACTGACCCCTACCTCAACCGAGCTACTAAGCGTTGCCGTGCTAGCCTGAATACGAATTGCCGCTACCGAGAGGAAGGATTCCCCTAGTAGGGTAGCGCTTCCCGCGTCTTCCGCTTTCCCTTGTACCGTAACAGTCGCCGCTCCCGCCAGGGAAGCAGAGCTTACCACGATACCCTGAATAACAAGAGTAACCGTTGCTGTCCCCAGGAGGGTAGCACCGCTCTCCTGTACACGGCTCCCGCTTACGGTAAGAGACCCCACTCCCGAGAGCGAAGCAATCCCCACCGCGACAATATCCCCATGTATCGCTGTTGTTGCCGCGCAAGGGAGCGTAGCGGAGAAGGGTTGTACTCTGACACCGCTTACTGAGAGCGTAGCCGCTCCCGCGCAGGTAGAGACCCCATGATAAATCTTTCGTGCTTGCGCCGTGAGGGTTGCCGAACTGGTTACCGTGACAGTACCAACGGCGATAAGTCGCGCGTGTACCGAAACAGTCCCCTGCCCAAGCGAGGAACACACACCAACCGCTATAGCTTGGGCAGAGGAACTGATTGCCCCCGTAGCGGTAAGCGTTGCAGACGAGACCAGGATAGGAGAGGCTACAGCCGCTAGGCCCCCTGCCCCTGTCATGCTTCCCGCTCCGAAGACAAACCGACGAGCAGCAGCCGTAACAGAGCCTTCCCCTGTCAGTACGGCAGACGATTGATAGAGTTGTGTGCCATTTGACGTACAATTCGCCGTACAGTCAAACGTTGCTGTCCCATGTTGCACTCGCACACAGGCACCGCTTACACTCGCTGAGCCGCTAAGGGAAGCAGTACAATGCCGCTCTACTAAGATAGCAAGAGCCGTTGTTGCTACTCCATTCAATGATAGCGCTACTGTCTTTACCAAGTCAGCCGAGACAGTCAGCGTTGACGAGCAAGGGAGGGACAAACTGCCCGTGTCAACGGCCATTCCTACGGCAGTAAGGTTAGCTGTGGTATCACAAGTGGAAGTTCCCCCGGCGATACGGTGAGAGATAACCGGTAAGACTTCCGCTCCCCCACTGAGCGAGGCAGTGTTACCGACATAGATAGCATCTCCCCGACAGGAGAGGGAACTCACTTCCCCACAGGTAATAATTCCCCCCACAAGATAGACAGCCGAAGCGGTACAAGTTGCCACACTGTCAAGGAGTGCTGAGTTAAGAAAGACCTTGGTTGCCGTAGTGGTGACGGTACCCGTAGCCGATAAAGAAGTAGCTCCTCTGACTACCCAGTTACCCTGCGCCGTGACGGTTGCCGCTCCCGCCAGGGTTGCCGTTCCTTCTTGTACCGTTCCTGCGGAGGGTAAAGGGGTAGACGAGCCGAGGGGAATCCCCTGCACAAAGGTGGGGATTCCCGAACTACCGAGCAGAAAGTAAGGTTGTCCACTGACAAACTTGGGCATTATGCCACCGTTATCACGAAGTCAGAGAAGTAACTCACATGGTTAGCCGTATTATCCTGCGCGTAGAGGGTCAACGTCAAGAGGTCATCCTCCGCAAGGACAGCCGAAACGGTAAGCTCCTGCCAAGTATTAGAAGCAGCCGTATTAGTCGCCGTTTGTGTGGTAATACTCCTACCGCTCAGGATAACCTGTGGCTTGGTCGTTGCGTTTACCCACTTAGTCTGCACCTTCACGGTAACCGTATCACCAGCCTTACCCGCTACGTTGAATTGATACTGACCAGCAAGCAGTATCTTAATACCAGGAGCAGCCGTCTGATAATCCCCCGCAGTAAAGGATACTTGTGTATTCGGTTGCTCGTATGGCCCTATATCGCATGTACTACTAGCAGGTTCGTGTGGCCGTCCAAGTATATCATTGGTAGGGTCATAGGTATTGTTACCGACATCTCGCAAACCTGTCAGTACAAGTAGCGGTTCAAACGCCTTGACGAGCAGCATATAGCTTTCCATGTGGAGGAAGTAAGCAGCATTACCCACCGTAGGCAATCCCGTGTAGTTAGCGTCTGCCGTTTCCCGCAGTGTGTTACACTGGTAAGCAAGACAACTTGTGACCGTTGGCTTATAAGTTGAGCTACTATTTGAGTAACCGTAGCCACAGTTCAGGGAAGCGCAGTTAACCCACGAAGGAGGGCTTGCCGCTCCATTCCAATAGAACCCACGCTGATTAGCCATTGCTACGCAGTTATACATAGTACCACTTGCTGCACTCCAAAAACCGTAAGCTCCCCCGATAGCTAAGCAGTTCCTTGCTGTGGTAAAGTTACGAAAGCCCCCGTTTAGCCCACCAAAGCCAATGCATCCGTAGTAGTTAGCACCATAGCCAGCATAGTTACCACCAAAGAGGATAGAGTCATAGACATCACAAGCCCCCGCTCCTGCCTCTCCCCCAACGAGGATGCTGTTATATATCTGCCCCCCAACGGCCATTCCTCGCCATGTACCGATAGCAACACAGCGATTGACGGTAATATTGTCATAACCATTAATTGCCGCATAACTACCTGAGGCATCGCTCGTTCCGTCAATGAATAAATCGTAAATGTCAATATATTGACGAGTGCCAAAGTCCCATACGCAAGAACCGCTTTGTGCTGTCTCGTTGGCATCGCACCGAGTTACCCGCACTACTCCCGGTTTATCGTTCGTAAGGTACCTTGCCCCAGGGTCACCATAGAACTTGATTCGCGCTCCCGCGTTACCCGAGACTGCCATTGTTACTGCTTCTCGGTAAGTCCCAGGTCCGATATATACGACATCGCCTGCCGCTATACCAGCCGTGATAAGACTCCCGATAGTCGCCTTGGCATTGACTACGGAATGCGCGTCATTGGCATCATTGCCGTTCTGTTGAGAGATATAATGGTTAGCCATTGCTCTTCATTCCATCCTCTTTACCCCTACGGTAAGCGTCATTTTCCTTCAGACAGCTAACCTCTTGGGATAAGTCCTTAAGCAAACCTGACTGTTCTCTGATAAGTGTAATCAGTTCTTGCAAAGCTGAGGTATTGTTTTGGATAACCTTAAACACCTGACCAACTACCCACAGTAGTGAGCCGATAGCTAAGGCACCAATGCCATACTCTGCCATCTTGAGAATGCTTAACGGCTCCATGATATTAGCTCCATGTAGGCGTAGTGATATTCGTATTCAAGGTTGGCGCATAAGATACTGCCGAAGTGACGACTCCCCCTGAACAAACAAGCTTTGACAACGGGATGTAATACGGACCCCCGGTAAATGTGGTAGGGCTTTGTGAGACACCAATACTAGCATCCGTAACACGGTAACCAGGAGCAACAGAGGTAGCACTTACCAGTAAGCGCACATAATTGCTTGCATTATTGACTAAGGTAAGTGGAGTAATGGCGTCTACGTAAACAAAGTGACCGAGAACAACGGCATACCCGGTTGATATGCGGTAGTCAAGACCACCAAAGTTTACGTAGCCCAAGCCACTAATAACGAAACCGTATCCACCGGAGGCACCGCGACAAAAGCCCTGCATCATACGTTGGAAGTAGTTTTCCGAGAGTACCTGTCCTCTCCCTCCCCCACCAATGTCAGCCTCAGTAGGCCATACGACAATAGCCATGATATTACCCCACTGCCAAAGTAATTGTCCAAGAGTAGAGAATAGCGTTGTTTGCCGTCTTCTCTACGGGAGTATAACCAATACGAGCAACCAATACCTGTGTAAGGTCATTGAACGAGGTATTGGTGAATAACCCTGCTTCCTTGAGAGTCTTTCCCAAGGTGTCTGTATCACCGCTCGGGAGATAGTACTCAACCAACATATCGTTTCCTGTAACTGAGAAACGGGTAACCCTACCCTGCATTAGCTCAGACACTAACTCGGTATCCCCGTCACTAACTGAACCATCCCCCCCGTCACCGATTGCGAAGTAATACAAGGTCTTGCCCGATAGACCAGCAATGCGGTTAAGCATCCAAGTTCTTCCTGCCGCTACCACACGGTTAGAAACAACCTCCTCGCGTACCAAGTTACCAAGCTCAAACACGCTGATTCGGCAACGTCCTATAATGTTGAGGTTCCCATAAAGGGCTACGTTATCCATCATTATACTCCTTACTAGGTAATCTCACAACGACTAACGAGCGAGGCACCGATAAGATACGGATTAAGACTGCTGTCTCGCTCAGTAATAGTAATGCTGTCGGTCAAAGTACCCGTGTCGTTAAACGGACCAACGAACTGCTGAATAACTTCGTCATCTCGTAAGACGAATTGCTTACCAGCCGCAAGGAGCTTCATCCCTGCGAGTGCTCGGAAGAAGTCCAACCAACTCCCCCGGTACTCTCCATAAACCGCGCGAATAATATAACGCAAGTACAAGCCATGAATATCCCGTGCTGAGATACTGGTAATCAGGTAGGGTCTATCAGTAATCCCGTAGTCAGGCATAGTAATGTTAATATATTGCCCTGCCCGTAACCCTACAAGGTCAGTCTCGAATGATACCTCTTCGGCTAAGTTACCATACCGTCGAATAAGGGAGTTAGCCGCGTCTATGCCTTGTTGTAATTCCTCAATTCGGCTATCACTTTCTATATTCTCATAGATACCACTCCCCCCTTCGCGTGTGCGCATGGTCGCTTGTTCGGCAGCGTCTTCCTGCATAACGAGCGTTGGGTAGAGTCCTTTATAGGTAATCTGTATGGTATCAAGGGTAGTCAAGGACGGCCAAAGCTGGCTGTCCTCATTCTGACTAATCTCCTTTTCCCCTACCGAATAATACCAGTCAGCATCAAGGTTATCGCTACCGCGTACCGCGACTATCTGAGTTACCCCATTGACGGTAATTCGGTCAGGCGTCTTTGCCAAGGGATAAGCAAGGGTAAAGGTCCGGTTATTGAAGTCACCAGTAAAGCTCTCGTTTAACGAACCGGTAGTAGCAAAGGAACGAACATACTGCCTATTCCGGTACATATCCCGGCTCTCGGTTGTCGTAAAGTCTTGCACATGGGCATTGACCCCTGCCACAATATCAAAGGGAGCTTCTATCTGCTCATGGTTAACTACGTGTAGTATCTTAGCGTAGTCAATGTACCATGCAAAACCGGTTAACTCGCATAGCTCATTAAACGATTCAGTGATAGTCTGATAGTTGAACACTGCCTTGGCAACGATAGGGTCTTCCCCTACCAACACTACGTCACTTGCCATGATACCGTCTGCTTGCAAGTAGGTAGTTACCAAGTCCTTGACAATAAAGGAAAGGGTCTTATTGGTATAGACTTTAGCCGCTAGTCTTCGGTCACACGCTTGGTGCCAATCCACTCCATCGCATTCCATGAGGATAATACCAGACGCTCCTACCGTCTTCTTAGCTACGTGTTCTATTGTTCCCGAGAATTGAATGCTTACCCCATTGGTGATATAGAAAGAGTCCCCTACCGCAGGCATAGGGTCAGTACCAATAGGAACGTTAAGCCGCATGTGGCATGTATTCCGTTGGTTCAAGTCATCGGTAATGTCAAGTGAGTTAGTTGCTAACCAGCCGTTTCTATTAACGTCCTTTAGCCATAGTTGACACTTACCCGCTTGAAACTTGGTACCGTAGACAAAGACATCGGCAGAACCAGTGATTGCCACATGGGGGAGACCGAGCACATAACCGTGTGCCGTGAGAGTCGCCACACCGATAAGGTTGTCAGGGTTTATTGAACCGTATAGAACGTTGCCACTTACTAGGGTTATATTCGCCGTACAAGACAGCGTAGCTGAGCCGTTCTGCCCCCGCACGGTTACCGCTACTGTGGAAGAACACAGCATGGTAACCGTGCCGATTAGGATAGCCCCTCCTGCTTCGGTTTCTGAGGAGTCTAACCGAGGGTAGATATTATGGTCATGATAGACTGTGCTAATGTTTCCCGGTAAGACAGGGTTAATCCTACCTTGCCGATTGAACTTAACGCTCATAGTTCTTCCCCCGATTAATCAATATCGGTAAGAATGAAGTAGCTCATGGAATAAGACTGATTACTTGGGAAGTCCCAAGTACCTGCCGTATTCATGGTTAACCATTCCGTTCCCCCGAATGCTTTCCGCTCAATACACCAATCAACGTTAAAGGTATACGGTGGGTGTAACTGATAGTAGTTACTTGAGCTTGTACCGCTAGGAGCATCAAACCATAATCGGTATTGGTGTCCATTCGTTAGGGTAATACTCCCACTTACCGTTACCTCTTTGAAGTGGTCATACTGCGCTGTCCAAGCCGAGGAAGCAGCAAGTAATGCCCCTGATTGTAAGGTTGTTCCTGCGGTAATATCATCAAGGTGCCAATAGATACCCCCCGTAGGAGAACCCATGCGTATCCAAGCCGTACCTACTTTAAGTAACTGCGCTCCACTTGTGCCATTCCATGTAAAGCGAACGCCAAACTTACGAGAGCCGTACATCTGTAAAGGACCAGGGGAATCACTCGTACAAGAGTTCATCGGCCAACCTTCCTTAAAGCCCCCGTCTATCCACATGAAGAAAGCTGTTGGTCCTGCATTATAGGTAGTGCTATCAATCCAATAGCCAGGGTTATTCGTTGACCAAGGTTGCCAAGTAACCCCACTATCAAAGGACTCGCATAGACGAGCACCATATTCCTTGTACGCTGCCACATGCGGCCAAGGAATATCTTCGCAGGAGAGGGCATTCATTGACCCCCAGTTAGACGAGTCACTGGTTTTTTGGAAGGTAACCCAGTATTGAGTATCCTTGGCTAAGGTACAGGTAAAACCGGTAATCTCCCACATATGGTCAATGTTTCCCGGTTGCGCACCGCTTACCGTTCCCCCGGTTAACACCGAACCGGGAGCGGTACCGCTCCCGTTGTCGGCATGAATGCGCACGGTATACGTTCCCCCATCCCCCGCATAGTAACCGGTTCCCGTACTACGGAACTGTACGTATAGCCGTGTGAGGTTTCCTGAGTGATTGGAGAAAAAGACAAGCCCTGCCCGTGTGTTGTTACTGCTTGACCAAGCCGTCCAATTTCCCCTATGCGTACCTTGCACAAGGTTGCCCTTCTTCCAAACCGTGCTACTTCCTCCCCCGGCTATCTCTGTTCCCGTTGCCGCTACTGTTGCCGTAGCCGTTAGCAGAACGTTACCATACTTGATACCACTCCCTGCGGTAAGTGCCAAAGAGGTCTCAAAGTCTGAGAAGTAGGCCCATGCTCCCGTATCGGGAACATTGCTCTTACAGACAACCTCAAAAATGGTATCTTCCAAGGCGTCTGCCATAACGGTAAGTCGCTGCCAACCGGTACCTCCGCTATGTACCGAGGAAGAGATAGTCAAGCCGTCCTTGCCGCGAATTACAATGGAAGGGGGATTGACAGTTTGGTTAGCATGTTTAGCGAAGACTGACACGGTAACCGTATTGCCAGCTTCTACCGCTACCTCGAATATCTTCTGCCCCATGCGATGACACTTCCACGCGGGAGGGACAAGGTAGTATTCCCCCGCAACGCTCGTTGCATCATCGTCTGGTAACTCCCATGCTCCAATACCTACCGTACCGTTCCCAAGAGGGCGAGACCTCCCCAGGCAGTCTACATCGGGAAGCCAGCTATTATCTCCTGTGCTACGTAACGAAGACGCGCAGGAGTACCAAGGTTCAAGTACCTTGCGCATGTCTGACCAGTCAAAGAATACAGCCCCTCCCTGAGTAACTGTCCCTACCTCGTATGTCCCCGCTCCCCGCTGAGCCGTGACACAGCTTGAATATAGGCAAAGCGCTCCTACATTAAGTGCGCTTGTTACCTCTCCATAGTAGCCATAGCGACAGGTAGACGCATAACAACTTGAGCACAATCCTCCGCTTGCTACCGAAGCGTAGAAACCGTAGAAGCAAGTAATAGCCGCACAGTTACGACAAGTACAGTCGTCAAAACCAAAGGTGACGGCGATAGCTGAACAGTTAAAGCAGGTAGCTCCCGAGAAACCGGTATCCCCTCCAAAGGCGATAGAGTTTTCGTGCGCTCCCGTGTTCCCGCCACAACTTGCCCCTGAGAGGATACACCGCTGTGTCGTTACCCCTCCGGTTACCGCGTTCTGCCCTCCTGAGACAAAGCAATCCCACAAGGTACAAACGCCATTGACACCGTTCTGCGCTGCCTGAATAGAGCACCGATATATCTCATTACCGATACCCCCTCCTGCTACCGTTTGGTCGGAAGAGCCGTCAATGGTCATATCATAGAATAAGTTATAGTTAAGTGCGTTGAGGTTGAGAGCAGCCCCCGCTTGTGCTTGCCAGGAAGCATTATACCGTGTAAGGTGGACAGTCCCAGGTCGGTCACTGACCAAGTAGCGGCAGGCAGGGTCTCCCATCCATCGAATCGGGGAAGATGACCCCCCGCTTGTGGCAATAACAAGTTGTTCACGATATACCCCAGGTCCGATGTATACGGTATCCCCCGCAGCGACAGTACTCGCAGCATGACCAAGTGTTAACCAAGGAGAGGCTTGACTGGTACCAGGGTTAGAGTCGCTACCTCGCTGAGAGGAGACATAGTAGGTTGCCATAGATACCCCCAAAGAAAACTGCCTACGAGAGGTAAATCTCATAGGCAGTATACCTTCGTTACGGCCATTAGTCAATCTTAGGCAAGAGTGACCGTCAAGTTACCGGAGAGAATCTTAAACTGGTCTCCCGTGTTGATAGTCTTAGAAGCGTCAAGCGCTCCATGATACAACAGGTTACCCAGGGTCAGAGCATCCCGAATACCGATATGGGTAATGGTTCCCCAGTTACCGGTTGCCACAGGGAAGGAAATGTCAGCCGAGGTAGAGCTTGACCCTCCCGAGGGAGCAGCAAACGTAGCCGCTTGACGGGCATAGCTTCCACCGCTAACCTCAGTCCCCGCGTCAGCATCCGTAGGGTCACTCGTATAGAGAGCGACATAGACAGTAGCCGCAGGCGTATAGCCAACGTTCCGCAAGGTCTCGTTTAAGAGTGCGGTTTCCAAATAGTCAGACATCTTAGACATCTGTGTTCCTCCAAAAGCGGTTGGTTTTTGTGGGGAGGGAGTGACCCCTCCCCCGAGTCTTAGACCATGAGATAGACATCCACGTCTTTCAAGCCGTCAAGAGCAGAGTCCAAGTCAACGGTATTCGATGCAAGGACGGTAGCGCTTACGACAACGGTAGCGGCATTCGCTTCCAAGACGTTGTTGAGATACGACTTAAGTACCGTGTTATGGGAAAGCTTGTGTCCAAGACCAAGCTTCTCCGTAGCACCAACTTGCACGGTATCGCCTGCCTGCTTCCGCGCGGGTACGAGAATAGCCGTAACCGTCTTAAAGGCTTTCGTACCTGCTACCGTAGTCGTACCGTTCAAGGCAATGGTCTCGGATAGCGCTGCATTAGCGGCATCCGTACCAGTGATAACTACGTTGCCCCCCGACTTACTGATACCCCCAGTAAGGGAAGCTTCGGCTTTCGCGTTGACAATACCTGCGCCTGCGTTCTCGTCTTCCGCTGCCACAAGCAGCAAGGCATCGGCATCGGCATTGATAGCCGCTTTGACGAGCGCTGCCGTAGAGGTGATAGCACCTGCACCATCGGTAGCCAAGTTTACGGTAATCTTGTTGCCCGTGACAACGATACCGAGAGCTTGGTTAACATCGGCAGGGTCAATGTATTCGATGCTGATAGCGTTCCCCAGGTGACCAACAGGGACAGCCGTAAGGGTCAAGTCAGCATCGACATTGGTCATGTTGCTAGTCAAGGCAGCTTGGACATCGGCAGCGACATTCCCCACAATGGACAAGCACCGAGGGGTTGTAGGTTGGGTAATCCCCGTGGTAACGTTGGTAGTTGCTCCATCGGCAAGGGTAACCGCTGCATGGATAGAGTCAGCAGCCGCAGCCGTAGCAGCCGCAGCCGCAACATGCAACCGAGCAAGAAAGGCCATGTCTTGTTGAATACCTAACCCATCGCCTTGAATCTCCTGCCCTGCATTCGGATTATAAGGATAGCGAGACATTGTAATTCCTCCTCAACCGTGGAAGAGGGACTTTTAAGGGACCGGTAAGGTATTCCTACCTCCTTTGGTAAGCCCCTCTTCCTACTTATTCATTAGCTGGCAGTGATAGTAGCGAACGGGTAGCGATTCGCTTCAACCGACTGCATCCGGTTAATCGGATTCGGCAGTTGAATACCGAGCCGCATCTCGCACCGCAGGGCAACCATGTTTTGCTGAGCAAGAGCGTACTGCACCGAGTTGTCGGCAGGGTCGTAAATCGTCGCCTCAGTCAACACATCGAATTGCAGGTCTTGCCGAATGGAGTAAACCATCTGTTGGAAGTCGCCAGCAACAAGGTGAGCATCCGAGACAGCGAACGCACCATTGCGCACAAAGTTAATCGGTTGACCATGAATCAGGTCAGGGGTAGACGCCTTGGGGTCGTTGACGTAGATAAAAGCGCCGTCATTGGTACGCAGCCCACGCAGCTTGGACTTGGTAGCAATAGGAGCAAGGAATCCCCGCACCTCAAAGCCGTCCTCTTCCACCTTGCCCATGCACAAATTAATGTCATCGGCAAAGTCCCCACCTCCCGAACCGAGCACAATGTCATTACCAGCCGTGTTAGCGTTGGTAATAAGAGCAGTCGGCCACGAAGCAGGCTTGCTCGTACCCACAATCTGCGCCGTGTCAATCAAGACACCAAACGCCTCTACGACTTTCGGCTTAATCTCAGCCCAAATATCGTAGTTGCTATCCGCAAGAACGCTCTTGTGGATAGGCAGAATAACCGCAATCTCTTCGGCTTGGATAGTCTTGTAAGACCACGTAACCTTAGAAGTCGGTTTCACTTCCCCCGCAGCTAAGCCAGTAGTCGTAGGCTCAGCGACAAAGTAGGCAGACGGCAGGGAAGCCAAGACAGGCATCTTTTGCTGTCCCGCAGTCATGTTAGGCAGACGGCGACACAGCGACAAGACAGCCGAGTCTTCGGCAACACCTTGGACGATTTCCTCTTGTACCGGAACGGGAATAAGTTCCGACAAGTCAGAGCGAGTCATTTGGTCGTTATACGACATTGCAGTAATCTCCTGTAATTACCACAGCCCCCTGCCCGTTTGTTAGCCTAAACCTGCCTTTCTTCGCAGCCAAGCTCCCATATCCGGTTGGTTGGGCTTGGAACCGTCCTTAAATTCGGTTCCTGTTTTATTCGGTTGTACACCTGCTTTGAGCTTGGGGTTTGCCTTAACAACGGACTTAACCATATCCCCGAGTTGCCGTTCAAAGTCTTCATCCTCAGGGTCTAAGTCCTTCAGCAATCCCCGCTTCTGCAACACAGCTAAAGTCAGTTCAGGGTCAGCGTCTAGCTGATTCGCCACACGGTTAAACACCGATTCGACTTGCACCGAGCGCAGTTTATTCCGTGTTTCGGCTAACTGCTTTGTTAGCTGTTCAGGAGTGGCGTCTTCCACTTCGAGACCAAGCTCTTTAGCGAGAGCAATCTTAAGCCGGTCATTGCTTGACCGCTCAGTCTTGGCATTAGTACGATGTTTAGCGTTCTCCTGCCGCAACCGCTTAATCTCTGCTTGCATGGCCTTGACGGTAGATAAGTCGTCATCTCCATCATCGTCATCATCCATAGCAGGGGGTACCTGACTCGCTGCCTTGGCTTTTGACTTCTCTACCGGTTTATCACCAGTAGGTTCCTCCCCCGTTCCCCCTGTCGGCTCCTGGCCGTCAAAGAAGATACAGAAGGGACGCATAAGTAAACCAAACATAAGAACCTCTCCTTACCTGAAGGATTGTCGGAGAGCAGTGTAACACTCTCCTTGTTTTGTTGTCAAGCACTTAGTACAATGACTTCAAACTGCTTACCACCATCCCCTGCCCGAGGGGTATCATGGGTAGCTTTACCCAGTAGTATATCAGTAGGTATCCCCTCAGGAAAAGCCCTACAGGTTTTGTCAAAGTTATAATGCTTGCATGACAAGCATACAGCTTCTCGCTTTACTTGTCTAGTATCCATAGTCGGTAGTCTCCCGTAAAACTTCCAGCACTTCAGGGTCTATATGGTCGGTATGCCCTTGTGAGTACCACGAGTAAGCCTCAGCTACGTATTCATGGTAGTCATCCATTGCTCTCAGACTTGGTGCATCCCGCAGGGTATAGGGAGCAGTAATCAGTACTTGGTCATCGTTCGTTAAGTCACGAACCGGACCTACCTCATGGATAATCTCTTCGGCATGATGCTTGATTACCTCGTCAAACCTTTCTTGATTGTGGAAGTAGTGTGCATGGCCTAGCTCATGAGCTACTACTCCCTCGGTAGGGTTCTCATAGGTATATGCCACAAACAAGTCAGGGACATCCCGCCTGCCGTGGTCTATGGCGTCTAATGTCCTTACTGCCGCGCGGTAAGGCTCAGTATCCGTTCGTCCGTTCGCTTCCATATTGGCTATCCGCTGTGCTAACCCTTCACGGGTAAAGCGCTGGTCAACATCTGAGCCGAAGAGTAAGGTAGTGTCTGACCCCCCAAACCGAGAACGGCTAAAGATAAGCACAGCGTTGTTATTGTCAATTCCCCCGCGCATATCCATTGGCGGCCAAAAGGACGGTTGAACGCCAAAGTAGTCAAGCCGCTCTCCCTCTCGCCAATGCTTTTGGTGCTCGGTAATGGTACGAGCAATCGTATTTAATTGCTCAGTAGTGAGCGTTTGTTCGGCAAAGTCCCTATCGTCATCCGAGTTCCACAAGCCTAGCTCGTCAAACATGCGAAGAGCTTCTGCCTTATCCTTCGCTTTGCCTATCTCGGGAACAATGCCTGCCTCACGGTAAGTATCATAGCGGTCTAGCCGAGCTTGATAGCCGTCCTTGGACATCCGAGCAGCCTGCCGCTGTAGGTTATTGATAGCGGCAGCATCCCTACGCTCACACTCAGCGATAGCTCGTTGTAACTGCCGTTGCTCCTTCTCTAACTCATACCGCTCTCTCGCTGCCTGCCTATCATAACTCTCAGGAACCCTATACACACCGTCTGCATCGGGAGGGATAAACTCTACCTTGTGGAAGCAGTTAACATGGAAAAGCCCTGCCGCTCTTGCTTCCATATAAGTCGGATAGCCAGGGGTTCTCCCTCCCATAGAGATAAACTTCCCTTCCCAGGGAGAACACTTTGGGCAAGCTTCCCCATTAATGCTTACCATAATAACGTCTTCTTCCATGACCTCCATAGCCGCGCGTATCCCCGCGTGTTGCACATCCCTTTGTGCTACAGCAAGCGAGGATTCTAAGTAATTAGAGAGGGCATGGACAAAGTACCCTGAGGCAGTTCCTACGGCGAAGATTCCCGCGTGTGCCGTGGAAGGCATAACCGAAGCAGCAGCCGTCTGCACGTCTACCGAGTTATCTGCCACATGCTGCATTACCTGTTGAGCAACATCCTGATAACGGTTAGCTAAGTCGGCAGCAACAGTCATTTCCGCGTGTAGCTGGTTTGCCTCTGCTTCGCTAATCAAGGTACGCAGTTCTTCCCTATTAACCGGCTCAGTCGTTACCGAGTCAACCGCTTGTGAGAAGACTTGCACAAGACTGTTAGTGAGCGTTACCGTCCGTATACGGCTAAGCCGTGACAGGCTACGGTTAATCTCCGCAGACCAGAGCATAGCATTCCTGCGCTGTATGTCTCGGTAATTAGGTGAGTCTTTGCCTTGAAGAAGATAGTAAACCATCCTCTCCAAGGCAACAAGTTCAAGCTCATGGTACGCTCTACGGATTATATCACGCGTTAGCATTCGGTTCCTTCTTCTGTGTCATCATGCGTTGCTGTCGCTTTGCCATTTGGTCTTTACTGTCAGGAGACAAGTCCTCTAACCCCTGCGGTTGCGCAAGGGAAGCTTGTTTGCCGTCAATCTTTTCAACTTCCTTGTCTACCTCCTCTTGCTCCCACTCCTGGTGTAAAAGCTTGACCTTTGCCTCAGTAGAGGCAGCAACGGCACGATTCAGGAACTCAACGGTTTGTGCCAATTCCAATAAGTCAGGAGCGTAACTGTCGCCAAAGCTTGCCGTTGGTCGAAACGCTTCCTCTTTACCGTCCATAACCTGCAAACGCCAAGCAAGGTACTCGATAGCCATTCCCCAGTAGCCTTCCTTCTTACCCTTCGTCATAAGAGACTTTCGCTCTCGCACCTTGAGAGCCGCTGCCGAGGTAGACGAAGAGGAAGTACCTTCACCTTCTCCGAACGTCTGCACGGCATAGCCAGCATTCGAGACAATACGGGCAATCGTTTCGCAGGAAGTCTTGTAATGCGCCTCATGCCGAATATCCGGTTGGAAAGCAACCATCTTATTGCCCCCTTGGTCAACCGCAGCGTCAACCTGTAGTGGGGTGAATAGCTCCCGGTATACGTCAAAGCTGAGCTTGCTTCCCGCTGCCGCGAGAGGGTCAACGGTTAAGTACTCCTGCGGGATAAGCATTCGGCTCTGTCCTAAGCGTACATCCCGTTGCCAGCTTGTGAAGGTCTCGTCCAAGAACTCCATAAGCGTGATAGCCCCTGCCGTGTCAGCCTGCCCAAAATCTCCTCCCAAGGCAGCGAGGTTGGGGAGCGAGTTAGGGACATAGACCACGTTAAGCTGTCCATCATCGCTTGGAATAAACTCTAACAATCCCTTAGTTACTTCAAAGGAATCAAGGTCAATAGGTACCCCAAGATAGGTCTTGGTACCTTTATAGACCCCATGATAAACCCCTTCCCGCGTGTGCTGTTCAAGGTGACGGTAAACGGCTCTGCTATCTTCCGCTATCGTCTGCCAAAAGGTGACAGAGGAAAGCCTTCCCCAACGAAAGACGGGGAGAG
>Ga0074195_1000709_pt1 | contig 58979 bp, 50 predicted proteins | sample EPASupsiteHSE623_FD_64525 | JGI IMG/M metagenome (GOLD analysis project Ga0074195, IMG submission 64525) | Bioremediated contaminated groundwater from EPA Superfund site, New Mexico - Sample HSE6-23 | ecosystem: Environmental > Aquatic > Deep subsurface > Groundwater > Contaminated ...
CCGTAACCGTCCGCCATAAAACATTGGCGAGACTTCGTTACCGAGTGACTAAACGGGTATCGTGACCGTAACCGATAGACGATATTAATACTCGGCATTCGGGAATTCTGCGCTCCGATTAAAAAAGACGCTGTTTCTAATTTTCTGTCACCGTAGGGAAGAAGGGTTTTTATTCTTGACACCATACCTCGATAAGGTGTATAAATAGAGGAAAGGTAACACGTCTGAAAGCACTTTAGGGAGTGATTGCCTGGATGACTAAAAAAACTAAGTTCCGGAAAGTTTACGGATATTGCCTTAGTGCGGCAATTATTTTTACTTGTGCGGCGTGTTTTTCCAGGCAAGAAGCGCGGGAACGTGAAAATGAATATAAAAATATTCTGGTTTTGCTTGAACGTGTCCGCAACGTTGAAACACCGCTCTCGGAATGTCTGGCACAGGCGCTGCCGATTGCCGTAAAACATAACGACAAAGCATTTGTGCGTTTCTGTCAGGATGAACTTTTCGGTTATAAAAAGGTGAGTGCGGAAAATAAGCGCGCCAGGTATCGTTTCCTGGAAGTCTTTTGTCCTCTAAAAAAAGATCTGCCTGGTTTGACAGAAGAGTCTCCGGAGTTGTTTATGTTCATCGATTGTTATCCGGAGTTATTCCAGAAAAAAGAGTTATTTATCCCCCAGGCGATAACAGTATTGGAAAAGATGCATCCTGCCGATCCAGACAGATCTTTTTTGAAATTAGTGTGTCCGGCAAGAGGAAATTCCTCCGGGGCAGGATTTTGCTACGCGCGCGGTAACAGCTTTTTGAATATTGTGGAAGCGGTGCGGGGGGAGCTTATCCGGAAACTGATGGGATTGTTCTCCTACGCAGAAAACCCTATGCTTAAGCCCGGAGATGAATGAGTAGGGTGAACGGAAAGTTATCGCTGCATAAAGAAGGTGACTGCTTCGGAGGAATTTCGCTAAAGCAGCAGAGAAACACCGGGCGCCTGTCTTAAGCCCTTCGACAAGTTTTAATGGTGAGCAAAGTCGAATCCACTCAGGATAAACTCCGTCGAAGGATCAGCCCGGTGAGCTTCATTGAATTCCTCCACGTTTTGATGGCTTCGTCTCCATCTCTAGTTTTTCCAGAACCCAGAACCCAGAACCCAGAACCCAGAACCCAGAACCCACTATGTTGTTTCAATCAGCAATTCTTGCGGTTTCACTCCGAATCCTTTCGCGATCCTCTCCAATGTATCTACTTTGATTGCCGGCGGGTCCTTGCCTTCGATCTTCTGCAGGTATTTGTAATCTATTTCCGTCACTTCGGAAAGCTTCTCCTGCGTATAGCCGTATTGGGCGCGCAATCTCTTTATATTTCTGCCTATCAGAAGCCGGAGGTTTGAGCACATACACCATACTATAATAAGGTTTTTAATTATTGACACCAGACTACAACAAGGTGTATAATTCTTGCAGTTAATCAGAACTTTTCAAGAGAAAAAATTTACTATTCTATGCAAAAAGGAGAATAGCTTATGCGAAAACGAATGATTTTATTAATTCTCGCCGCCGGATTGGTTTTATGTATCTACGCGTCAGTAACACGCGCGGAGGAAATGACCATTACTACTTATTACCCTTCGCCCAACGGCGCTTACGACGCTTTATCGGTGAAGAGGCTTTCGGTAGGTGATACCAATGGCGACGGCAGCATCAATGCTTCAGATGTCTCTCCGTCCAGCGGTTATTTGTTGGTGTCGGATAAATTGGGGATTGCAACGGCAAGTCCAACAGCTAGGCTGGAAGTGGACTCGACGACAGATTACGCATATAATTTGTTGAAAGTAGGTGATAAGACCGTCAGTAATCATAATTCCGTATACCCGATGTTGGAACTTGAATCCAGCGGATGGAACGGCGTATATTTAGCGATGCGGAACAGCTTTGTCGGCAACGGGCACGTTGACAGTAGTTGGTTTTTAACTAACGGGCACGGAGGATGCAGATTCGGCAATAACTTTGTGATCGGATTCAAGGACCATAGTGACGGTACGGAGATCGGAGGTTGCGTCGGTTCTGTGAGAAGTGACTTGGCTATTGCGCAGAATACCGGCAACGTCGGCATCGGGACGTTGAATCCAGATTACAAGTTAACCGTGACGGGTTCTACAAAGGTAGGTGCAATAGTCGATGGTGAATATGGTTATCTGTGGGGTAATCCTGGGAATTTATGGAATTTGTATAAACCAAACGCAAGCACAGACTTAATACTTCTCTCCTACGGTGGTGGAGGGAATGTTGCGACTTTCAAAGCAGCCACCGGCAACGTTGGCATCGGGACGACGAATCCGGAGCAAACACTAACTGTAAATGGAACTTTTACCTATTCTATGACTCAAAAAGATGTAACTGGCTCAAGAGCATTGAATGTTGTTTATAAAAATACAACGGGAAGAATAATGTATGTAAATGTGACAACTTCTCATAATCCAGAGGGAACAACTTTTTCATATTGCGATAGCAGTTCTTCTCCATCAACTATTACTTCTGGAGCTTCCGGTCATCCTGGTTTTATTACAAATAATTTTTTTATAGTATTGCCTAATTATTATTATAGAGTCGCAATGGATACCGGTGGGAGCGTCTATAAGTGGATAGAGTGGTATTGAGGTTTTTATCTGTATCAAGTAAAAAGGGGGAATAAAATGACACGAAAAGGCTTTACGCTTTTGGAACTTATCGTAGTAATTATTATCATTGGTATTCTTGCCACTTTGGGATTCTCACAATATATAAAAATGGTGGAGAAAGGCCGTAGCGCCGAAGCAAGAATCATTTTAGGACAGATACGCACGGCGCAGGCGGCATATCAATTGGAATATGGGGAATATGGCACGGCGATCAGCAGTCTTTCGGTTGACGCGCCCACTGCTTGCGTGACTACACACTATTTTAACTATAGCGCAAACGCGACGAACGGCACTGCTACAAGGTGCAATTCCGGAGGGAAAACTCCGAATGTCGCTACCGCCTATAGCATTACGCTTATCTATTCTACCGGTATTTGGGGCGGGACAGCCGGGTATTATTAAGAAAGAGATTATTTCTTCCGTCTGGCCGTATCGCAATGATAGCTATGGATGTTCTTCGTCCAGCCCAGCACTTTTTGTGTCCAGTTTTTTCTCTTCCGTCGTCTTGCATGTTTCGTTTTTTCTCCTTTATTCTCCTACGCAGAAAACCGCAGGCTCAATCTTGGGGATGAATGCGCGTGGTGAACGGAAAGGTATCCTTGTACAAAGAGGGGGACTGCTTCGGAGAAATTTCGCTCAAGTAGCAGAGAAACCCCGGGCTTCAATCCGGGGAGCTTCATTCCTTGTTCTTCGCCTTTCGTCTTTCCTGCCTCGTCTATCGTGCTTCAGCTTTCATCCTGCGTCCCTCTTAAACTGTGGTCTATGGACTGTTATTTGTGTCCCAATTAGAATGTCTTTGCCGACGTAAGATAATTGGGAGACATGATTCTCGCTTCGTCACTCTGAAGCCCGTAGGGCTGAAGAGTCTCGACGAGTAAAGATTCTTCCCCTTCACTCTGTTCAGGGTCAGAATGACGGAATTTGGACAGCAATGATGGACTGTCGACTGTGGACTATTGACTGCTTTTTAAGCTGAAACCGCTTGCCAAGAGAGTTAAATAATGTTTAAATAACACTAATTAGTAGTATTTATTCTCCTACGCAGAAAACCATAGGCTTAAGCCTGGGGTTGAATGCGCGTGGTGAACGGAAAGGTATCCTTGTACAAAGAAAGGGACTGCTTCGGAGGAATTTCGCTCAAGTAGCAGAGAAACTCCGGGCTTTAGAGGCCGGGTCATATAGGGATTTTTATGTATTTCTCGTCTTTGCGAGGAGAGAATCTTATTCCACAGAGATTGCTTCTCCGCCGCAGGCGGATCGCAATGACGATGCAAAGGTGTCATTTGACCCAATCTGTTTAGCCCGGGGAGCTTCATTTGGTTTAGAACTTTTTCATCCGGAGGCCGCTTATGACCTGCCCAAAATCAGGAAATTATTCAGTAAAAGATAAAAAACATTTTTCGTGTCTTTTAAACCTGCTTTTAGTTTTTTCCCCCATAGTTTTTATCCTGCTTTATAATTCGGCCAAAGCCGAGGATATAACCATCACCACCTATTATCCTTCTCCAAACGGCAGCTACGATGCGCTTATTGCCAAGCGTTTTTCCGTGGGCGACGTTAACGCCGACGGAAGCATCAACGCTTCGGATATTTCCGCATCCAGCGGGTATCTGTTGGTGGCGGATAGGTTGGGGATTAGGACGACTACGCCGCAAACACAACTTCAAATAAATGCGGCTGATGAAGACTATGCTTTTCCCAATCCCGGCTCAACAGCGAGGGGTGCGTTATTCATCCGTTCTACCACCAGCGATAAAGAAACCGGTATAACTTTTAGTTCGGCCAATTCTAACAATGCGCAGGCCGGGATTTATGTCCATCAGGATAGCGCTGCCGGCACGCATATGTATTTAGCGACAACCGATGTCTACGCCACCGGTCCACAAGTAAGGATGACAATTTTAAATTCCGGCAACATAGGCATAGGAACGACGACCCCGACTTCCAAGTTCCATATTTACGATACAACCAATATGCCGGCCGTTCCTGATGTAAACTCTCAGGCTCCGTTTAAAGTCTCCGACGGGACAATAGGCATTTTAATGGATGCCAACCAAATAGAAAGCGTAGGAGGAGACCTATATTTTAATCATCGGGCGACAGGGGGTACGGGAAAGAACGTGATCTTAGCCTGTGGGGGAGGTAACGTCGGTATCGGGACGAGTACTCCCGGCGGTAAGTTAGAAGTATATTATCCTTTGAATACATCCGGACTGTATCTTACCAGTCCGGGGTATGATACGGATAGTTTGAACGCCGGGTTGAGATTCCATTCCACTTCAGATTCAGGATATCAGGGCGATGTTGTATTGTATCATAGAGGATCAGGCGATCCCGGGCTGGATATCTGGGGCTATCCTTATAACTCTACGCCTTCCTGTTGTATGCTTATTGCGCACTTCTCGAATAACGGTAATGTCGGTATCGGGACCTCGGCGCCGACAAGTAACTTACATGTATACGATAACAGTACAGGCAGTTATACTGATAATGCTCTGAAGGTCGCTACAGGTTATGGGTACGCCACCTTCGGTTCTCTGAATGCTTCCTGGTTTCATATAAGCACGGACAGGCCGGCTTTCTATTTTAATAATCCTTGCCAGGCTAACGGCGGATTCTCCACGTATTCTTCAAGAGAGAGAAAGAAGGACATTCAGCATCTTTCCGAACCGGAGGAAGATAAAATATTGGAATCTCTTACTAAGATGCAAATGGCGAGGTTCCGGTATAAAGACGAACGTTTCAATAAGAAAGTCCATTTGGGAATAATTGCCGAAGAATCTCCCGATCAGCTGCTCACGGAAGATAAAAACGCAATAGAGTTAGTCGATTATATCTCTTACGCCGTAACGGCGATCAAGGCCCAGCAGCGCGAGATCAAAGCCCAACAGTCGGAAATAGAGGAATTGAAAAAGGAAATCCGCCGTTTGAAAAATACAAGAGGTTGAAGGTAAAACTGTAAAATAAATACCGGTTGGCATATTGGGGAGGCAGGAGGAATTATGGAAGGTAAAAAACAAATGAATTATTTTTACTCCCTTATTTGCCTGTTTGTGTTTCTTTTCTATGTTTTGTATTTTTATGATGCTGCCAGGGCCGAGGATATGACTATCACCACATATTATCCTTCGCCCAACGGAACTTATGACGCTTTGTCGGTGAAGAGGCTTTCGGTGGGGGATACCAACGCCGACGGTAGCATCAACGCGTCCGACGTTTCGGCTACCAGCGGGTATCTGCTGGTGTCGGATAGATTTGGGGTCGGGACGACTACGCCGCAAACACAGCTTCAAATAAACGCGGCTGATGAAGATTATACTTTTCCCAATCCCGGCACAGCAGCGAGGGGGGCGTTGTTTATCCGTTCTACCACCAGCGATAAAGAAACCGGCATAACTTTCAGTTCAGCCAATTCTAACAATGCGCAGGCCGGGATTTATGTTCATCAGGATAGCGCTGCCGGCACGCATATGTATTTAGCGACAACCGATCTTTATGCCACCGGTCCGCAGGCAAGAATGACGATCTTGAATAGCGGCAACGTCGGCATCGGAACGACGGCTCCTACTTCCAAGCTGCATATCTACGATACAACCAATATGCCGAGCCCTCCGGATATAAATTCTCAAGTTCCGTTTAAAGTAACCGACGGTACACTCGGTATATTAATGGATGCCAACCAGATCGAAAGCGTGGGCGGTGATCTCTATCTTAACCATCGAGTGACAGGTGGAACGGGGAAAAATGTTATTTTAGTTTACGGAGGCGGAAGCCTGGGCGTAGGAACATCTGCCCCAAACGGAAAAGCGGAAGTTTATTATCCCTTGAATACCTCCGGACTGTATCTTACCAGCCCGGGGTACGATACGGATAGTTTGAACGCCGGGTTGAGGTTTCATTCTACCTCCGATTCCGGATATCAGGGCGATGTTGTATTCTATCATCGAGGATCAGGAGATCCCGGCTTGGATATTTGGGGTTATCCTGCCAATAGTTCTCCTTCGTGTTGCGTTCTTATCGCGCATTTTTCCAATATCGGTAATGTCGGTATCGGGACCTCGGCCCCCTCGCAGAAGTTGGATATAGCCGGCGGAGATATGATATTACATAGTGATTCTTCCATAGGGGTTTTGCGTGTGGGAGGGGCGAATACTTCATCAAGCGGTCGTTTGGATATAGCCGCCAGGGACGGGGATGTGATGTTCCGTATGTGGACAGACAGCGCTATCGCGCAGGTTAATAGCGCTGAGGGCGGCTCCTGGACCAGCACTTCATTTGATTTAGCCGAGAAAATAAATTACGAGAATGAAGTAAGTATAGAACCAGGAGATATTATAGTTTCTACAGGAAAGAAGGGCGGGGAGTCTTACGCAGATAAAAGCAGCTATCCTTATCAGGCAACGATAATCGGCATAGTTTCCACTCAACCTGCTTTTGTGGGGGGAGTGCCTTGGGAAGAAAATCCGAGCAATTCTCCTGTTACCGATAAGGCCCTTTCTTTGGCAGGGCGTGTCCCGGCAAAGGTTTGCACTGAAAACGGCCCTATTAAAGTTGGTGATTATCTTACGTCTTCTTCAATTCCCGGAGTAGCGATGAAAGCGACAAGGCCCGGCCAGGTGGTGGGTAAGGCAATGGAGGAATACAAAGAGAAGAATTCGAAGAAGGTCGGCAAGATCACCGTATTTGTTAATCCGGTCTGGTTCGGAGCAGATCTTGAACAGACGACCACCTCGCTTGAAAATAATGTCCGGGATTTGCAGGCGGAAGTGGCCGAGTTAAAGCAGGAAATAAAAGATTTGCGTAATAGCCGTAAATAAGGCAGAGTTGTTTTTGCGATAGCCGCTGCTTTTCCACCAATAGGGGGCTTTTCTTCCCGGCCGATAAACTTCAAATTGCATAATTCTTGACAATCTCCGCGTTCTTCCAATAATAGATAGCTATGATTCGACTTAAGGACCCGCGCAAATTGCTATTCCCGGAGCGCGCGCGCAGAAGGCGGGGTTTTACTCTTCTTGAGTTAATTATCGTGATCATCATTCTCGGTATTCTCGCCGCTGTCGGGTTAGCGCAATATCTTAATCAACTGGAGCGTTTCCGTTTCGGTGAGGCCAAAGCCAACATAGGCGCTATGCGCAAGCTGGTGCAGTCGTATTATTTCGAGAAGGGGACATTGGCCACCGTAACCGCCGGCGATCTGAACATTGGTACCGATTCCGCCGACTTTCCCAGCACTTGTGTCCCTTCGCAATATTTCAGTTACGGAGTGAATTATCCCGCCTCTACTCTGGTTTATTTGTATGCTTACCGCTGCACCTCCGGAGGGAAATCCCCGCAGGGTAAATCATTCGGATTGTGCTGGAGAGTGCGTTCGGACGGGACCATTGAGCAATACGCCTACTATACTTCCACCTCTTCCTGGGTATATACCACCGACTGGTCCGGTTGCTGCAAATGACCGCAGTTTAAATGCGGGTTACGGGTTTTAGATTCTGGTGACAACAAAAGGTGAATTTTATATTTTAAAACAGATTTTAATGATTGTTTTTCTAAAATTAGTTGTTGAAATTAAGTATTTTAAAACCGAAAACCCAGCACCCAGAACCCATTTTTATAATGGTTGATTTCTTGCCGTAATTCTGCTATAAATAGACACGTAGAAAAGACTTACTTGAATATCTTTGGGCGTTAGTTTTCGTTCCGAGAACCGAAAACCCAGCACCCATAACCGGGTTTTAAGGAATAATGTCATACCGTGTATTAGCGTTAAAATGGAGGCCGCAGAATTTCGATTCATTAGTCGGCCAGCAGCATGTAGTCGGCACGCTGAAGAACGCCTTGGAAAATAATCGCCTGGCTCATGCCTATCTGTTTTCCGGCCCGCGCGGCGTAGGCAAGACTTCCTGCGCCCGCATCCTGGCAAAAGCCCTCAACTGCAAACAGGGCCCCACGGTGAATCCCTGCAACGAATGCCCGCAGTGCCTGGAGATCAGCCAGGGCCGCGGCCTGGACGTGATCGAGATAGACGGCGCTTCCAACCGCGGTATCGACGAGATCCGCACCCTGCGTGAGAACGTAAAATTCTCCCCGGCCTCGGGAAAATACAAAATTTACATCATAGACGAAGTGCATATGCTCACCCAGGAGGCGTTCAACGCCTTGTTAAAAACCCTGGAAGAGCCGCCTGATTATGTGAAATTCATCTTTGCCACCACGCAGTCCAATAAAGTCCTGCCGACGATAATTTCCCGCTGCCAGCGTTTCGATTTCCGCCGTATCCCGGTGCTGGAGATCATAGGCCAACTGGAAAAGATATTGAAGGAAGAGAATATCAAAGTGGACAGGGAAGTGCTGGCGGCGATCGCCCGCAGCAGCGACGGGGCGCTTCGCGACGCGGAGACCGTGCTGGACCAGGTCATTTCCATTTCCGGAGGCAGCGTGTCTTTGAAAGACGTGATCTCTTTGCTGGGAGTGATCGAGCAGGATACGCTTTTCGAGATGGCGGAGAAGATCATAAAGCGCGACCCTTTGGGGGCGCTGGAACTTTTTAACAAAGTGCTGGATGAGGGGAAAGAGCCGGAAGTTTTCTGGCAGAATCTGATAGAGCATTACCGCAACCTGATGGTGGCGAAGATCACCGGTCCGGAAGCTAAATTGATAGATTTGCCGGAGGATACGGTAGCGCGTCTGACTAAACAATCTACGGCGCTCACTCTGGAGGAGATATTCGCTTCTTTTAATACCCTGGTGGACGCGCAGGAGTTATTGAAGAGATTCGATTATTCGCGCATACCGCTTGAAGTCAGCCTGGTTATGCTGGCTTCTTCGCGGAAACAAGATGCGAAGGTTTCTCCGGTAACGCAATCTGCCGCACCCGTTCACACGCATACTGTTTCAAAACCGGCTGTAGAGGCGCATTTGCGTCCTGCGGCGCCTAAACCGGCTCCGGCGGCGGTTCAGCATACTCCGGCGCGTCCGGCCCCCAATAAGCCGGTTACACCGGCCGCACCGCAGCAGAAACCGCTCCCGCCGCAGAGTCAGGCAATGCCGCATCCGGTAGTTAGCGTTAAACCTCCGGTCACAGGCGGAGAACAGGCGGCGACGGCAGTGGCCGATGAAGAGGATACAGAGGTCTATCAAAAAGAACAGCCGGTGAACTATGGGCCGGACATAGGCCTGGTGCGGGAACAGTGGAAAGAATTGATAGAGGAAGTCAGCAAAGTGAAGATCTCTGCCGCCAATTATTTGAGCGAAGGAGAACCGCAGAAGATAGAGAAAGGCCTGCTTACCGTTTTTTTTCCGAAAGGCTTTTCCCTGCATAAGGAAGCGTTGGAGAGAAAAGAGAACAAACAGGTGGTAGAGGAGCATCTTTCCCGGAAATACAACACGCATTTAAGAGTGCACTTCGTGCTTTCACATAAAGAAAAAGCGGCGATCGCCGATATCAAGGCCCAGCCGGAAGTGCAGTCCGCCCTGGAGTTTTTCGGCGGAAAGATAGTGGAGCAGTAAAATGGCTATTTACCCGGCTTCGGTGGAGATATTGATAGAGAGATTGACAAAGTTCCCCGGCGTGGGCAGACGCAGCGCCGAGAGGATCATTAATTATATCCTCCAGGCCCCTAAAGAAGACATCAAGGCACTTTCGGGCGCTCTGGATGCCGTGAAAGAGAATGTGCGGCTCTGCAGCATTTGCAATAATCTTAGCGAAGGGGATATTTGCGCTATCTGTTCCAACGCGCGGCGCAGGAAAGACCTGGTCTGTGTGGTGGAAAAACCGGCGGACGTTACCGCGATGGAGAAGGCCGGAAGATATGAGGGGGTTTATCACGTGTTGATGGGTTCTATTTCTCCCATAGAAGGCAGGGGGCCGGCGGAACTGAAGCTGGAGGGGCTCTATAACAGGATAAAACAGGGTAATATCAGCGAGATCATCATCGCCACCGACGCCGACACCGAGGGCGAGACCACCGCGATGTATTTGACCAACGTGCTTAAAACATTGTCCGTGCGCGTCAGCCGCATCGGCCTCGGTCTGCCTGTCGGATCCAACCTGGAATTTGCCGACGCCGAAACGCTTTTCAAAGCGATGGAATCACGCCGCGATGTTCATCTGCCATAAATCGAAATGATCTCAATCACTAACCTTTCCAAAAATTACGGCAAGAAAGTCCTTTTTCGGAACATTTCGTTCAGTATCAACGACGGAGAGAAAGTCGGCCTGATCGGCCCGAACGGGACAGGCAAGACCACGCTTTTTTCTCTTATCCGCGGCGAGTGTGAACCTTCCGCCGGAGAGGTGCAGGTGAACAGGAATATCCGCCTGGGGTATTTACCGCAGGAATCTTCCTTTGCTTCCGCCCGCACCGTGCTGGCCGAGATCATCGAGGGCGACGCGGATATAATGCGCCTGCAGAAAGAGAAAAGCGAACTGGAAGAGAAGAACGCCGCCGGTTCTATGCATTACGGAGAAGTCCTGCACGAATTGGAGACCCTGGGGTATTTTGAACTGGAGCATAAGGCGAAGAAGATACTTTCCGGTTTGGGATTCAAGGAAAAGGATTTCGACCGGCCGATCTCGCATTTAAGCGGCGGGTGGCAGATGCGCACTCTCCTGGCAAAACTGCTTACCGTGCATTACGATATCCTGCTTCTTGACGAACCCACCAACTATCTGGATCTGAACGCCGCGCTTTGGCTTAAGGATTATCTGGGAGGATTTCGCGGCACTTTCGTGATGATCTCCCATGACCGCGCTTTCCTGGACGAAGTGACCAATTATACCCTGATACTGGAAAACGGCTCTATCTTTAAGGTAAAAGGTAACTTCGAGCATTACGAGGCCATCAAGGAAGAGCGTCGGGGGTTCCTGATCAAACAGGCCAAAGAGCAGGAGAAGAAACGCGAGCAATTGGAGGAATTCGTCGCCCGTTTTCACGCCCAGCCTAACAAGGCCTCGCAGGTGCGCGCCAAGAAGACAGCCCTGGAGAAGATGGAGGATATCGTTATTCCTCCAGACCCCAAAGAGAGCATCAAAGATTTCATTTTTCCGCAGACCAGGAAGAGCGGCTATAAAGTGATGGCCTTGGAGAACGTCTCCAAGACCTACCCGCCGGACGTTAAGGTTTACAGCGGCTTGAATTTCGAGATCGTGCAGGGGGAAAAAGCGGTCCTGGCAGGGGACAACGGCGCCGGTAAATCCACGCTTTTGAAGATGATGGCCGGGGTCACTCCGATAGATTCGGGTAACCGCGTTATCGGGTATAACGTCGACAGCGGTTATTTTTCGCAGACCAGGCTGGATGTCTTAAGTCCGGAGAATACGGTTTTGCAGGAAGCGTATTCGGCAGCGCCCGGTTTTATGTCGGAGACCGTCCTGCGCACAATGCTGGGCGCGTTCCTCTTTACCGGGGATGACTCGGAAAAGAAGGTCAAAGTGCTTTCCGGAGGGGAAAAAAGCCGTTTGATACTGGTGAAACTGCTGATCAACCCGCCGAATTTCCTGCTCTTAGACGAACCGACGACCCATTTAGACGTGGACGCCGTGGAGGCTTTGATAAAAGCGATACAGCAGTATGAAGGCACGGTGGTTTTCATCAGCCACGATATACATTTCGTGCGTTCGGTGGCGAACGTGGTTTTCGAGGTTAAAGACGGCCGCGTGCGCAAGTTCCCCGGTAAGTTCGACTACTATCTGGAAGTGAAGGACAGGCCGGAATACGGCGGGACAGGCCAGCAGCAGAAGAAGACCCCGGAACAGAAACAATTAGACAAAGCCCAGGAAGCCAAGCAAAAAGCCGCCGAAGAAGCCAGGCGCCTGAAAGACGATGAGAAACAGCGCAAGACGCATAATATCAAATTGCGCGAACGGATCAACCGGCTGTTGAAGAAAAAAGACGAATTGCAGATCGAAAGCTACGCCAAAGTCCGGGCGCTCTCCGAGCCGAACATTTACCGCCGCGACGAAGAAATGGCCAAAGATTACGGCCGCAGACTTAAAGAAATAGAACAGGAATTGATTGAGATCGAACAGAAGATCAACAGCCTGGAAACAGAGATACAGTAATTGGACAAAACCCGGCTTGACAGCGCCGTTATGCTACGATAATATGAATTTATGTTTAACGAGATAGAAAAGATACTCGATCCGGACGAAAAGATTTTCTGGCAGGGAGGACCGAAATACGCCGCGTATGTCTTAAGGACTGTGCCGGCGGTGTTATTCGGCCTGTTGTGGTGCTCTTTTTTGGTGCCTTTTTACTGGGCGTTCATCAGCGGTAAGGTCCCCATATTTTTCTCGTTCATACTTATTCCGCACACACTGATCGGCCTGGGAATGTTCCTTTCGCCGCTTTGGGCCAGCCTTAATTACCCGTATATCGCTTACGCTATTACCTCAAAAAGGATAATTATGCAGGGAGGTTTCTTCGCCCGCAGTTTCTCCACCGTTGATTACGCCAACCTCACCGACGTTTCCGTGCGCGTGGATCTCCTGGGAAAACTGACCGGCACAGGCGATGTCGTGTTTGTCTCCGGAATGGGAATATTCACCGAAAAAACCGGAAAGAACTCGCTTTCAGCCCTGGAAAACCCCTATGAAGTATTTAAATTACTGAAACAGGTGTATTTTGACATAAAGACAGACGTTGAGTTCCCTAACAAACTGCGTCCGCCGGTAAATCCCGGATACAAATCGGAATACAATCCGCCGAAAGCCTAAAAACTGCCTGTCCAGCGGCTGAAATAAAGCTTACCGGGCTTCAAAACCGGGGTTTCTCTGCTGCTTAAAGCGAAATTCCTCCGAAGCAGTCCTTTTCTTTGTGCAGGGATACCTTTTTGTCACCCCGCGCAGCCTAATCCAATGGTTTTCTGCGTAGGAGAATAAAAACAAATTGACTTTAGGATAAAATAAGATAAACTTTATATACAAATATTGCTCTTTAGAAATAAAGCTTATTCCCCCTTCCGAACGTAGTTGGAATCAGGCAAGAAGGGTTGTTCTTTTATAAATAGATCTATTCCCCCTTAGCTCAGTTGGTAGAGCGAGTGGCTGTGACGAGGGTGAAACCCGAGGCAGAAATGCTTTGGGCAAACCTACGCATGGGATGTAGGTGATCTTTGGCGAAAGCCGATACACGAAAATACGCTGACCGGCGTCAATATCTTATAGCTGCTGTTTATAAACGGCGGAAAAAGATTAGGTCCATGTCGATAGAATATAAGGGTGGACGGTGCCAGGTCTGTGGTTATAATCGATGTATTGATGCTATGGAGTTTCATCACGTTGATTCTTCAGGGAAAGACTTTAGCATTTCCGAAAAAGGCTACACACGTAGTTGGGCTAAAGTTAAAGAAGAATTAGACAAATGTATGTTACTCTGTGCCAATTGTCATCGAGAAATACATGCGAATACGCAGCTTTCCCGGGAAACCGGGATTGGAACAGCGGGCTAATTCAGGGAAGCCCCGAATATTCGGGGTAATCCTGAGCCAATCCTCGTATGATGCCGAAACACAGCTTCAACGCAGGCAGGTGCAGAGACTATACACCCGCATCCCAAACGTAAAGCCGTGGGATAAGAGATAGTCCAAGTCCGAAAGTAATTTCGGGTTACTTGTAACCACCAGGTCCGAGGTCCGAGTCCTCGAGGGGGAGCCATTTCACAGAAGCCCTCAGTCTAATCAACTGAGGGCTTTTTCTTTGTGAAATGGCTCCCCGCGAGGAAAAGGGAGGCAATTCCGGGGACACAATACTTAATTATCTGCCGCTTGGAGGCTCTAAGGAAATCAAGTAATATGTTTTTTCAATATCGTAAAGCGATCCGTTTCCTGCCAGCAATCCTCGTAATGATTTCTTAATATTCCATTTTACCCTCATTCATCAACGCCTTGACAAATATACGTCATTGGCGTATATTTGAAGTGGGAGGCGTGTTATGAAAGACAAGGATTTTAATGATTTATTAACAAGTTTAGACCAGGCAAGAAAAAAACATTCCGGTAAATTAAAAGCTGCTAAGGTCTCTAAGTTTAATCCTGTACTTGTCAAAAGAATACGCCGGAAGTTTCGTGTGTCTCAAAGCACATTCGCCAATATGATAGGGGTTAGCGTAGATACTCTGCAAAATTGGGAACAGGGCAGGAGAAGCCCTGAAGGATCGGCATTGGCCTTGCTTAAGGTAGCGGCCGCTGATCCCAAAATGGTTATGAAGGCTTTGCATTCATAGGTGATTCCATAGCGCAAGTTGTATTTTTCTATAATACAGCAATTTCGTAATTCCGGGGACACGCTACTTAATTATCCGGCGCTTTTGGTTTCTGAACTCTACAGTCTAATCTGCGTTTCTAAAATATATTGTGCAACTTGTTGAAAATGATATAATTACTACTAAAGCGCAATAATAGATCAAATTAACAAAGGAGGTGGAGGATATGTCTTTTGTTGAGATGTATTTGTATTGTGTGCTGGGGGTAGTGATAAGTGTTATTCTGCCTATTTTGCGTCAATTCCTTCCGAAGACTCGGCAAGTTAGGGGCGGAAAAAATCAATTCTTACATTATCTCTGGGGAGTAGCAAAACCATATCTTGTATTGGGTGTTTTTTCCTGTGTAGTATCTTTGTTGTTATTAGCATTCGCAGGAGACACAATAAAGGATTGGAGAGCTGCGTTATTGATCGGTTACGCATGGGATTCAACGCTTCAGAAATTTAAGGGATAGACATTTATCTTTTGCAAATATCGGTAAGATCCAGAAGGCCCATCGGTTTTGATGGGCCTTTTTTATTCCGTTCAGGATAAACTCCTACTAATGATTACCCCGTAGAGTATTCATTGCGTGTTACTTTCCCAAAAAACATATAGACACAAATTTATTACTTTTATATAATAACCCCTGCCAAGGTCAATTTCTATATAACCTTATGTTTTACAGAAAGGAGCCGGTATGAATTTGTTTCTAAACTCTCTGTTGCGACTTCGCTGGGTATTAGTGTTTTGCCTCTTTGGTGTGTTGTGCCTGACCCAGGAGAAGTCATCGGCAGGAGAAGTCCCGGTGGGAACGTGCGATTGCAGCGGCGGAAGTTGTTCTATCTATAGGGGAGGCGGACAATGGGAGCATGTTGATTCGTGTTCGAGTGGTTGTTCTTCATCCGAAGGGATTGTCGCGGCCCAGCTTAACGGGGCATATATGGCCCAGAACAGCGCGGCAACGGAGCTCGCGACGGAAAAGTATAGCTATGAGCCTATTACCGTTACATTGGTCCCAAATGGACGGGAATATAAGCTGCAGGAAGCCAGCTATGGCGGATCATCCAGCGAGCCGGGTTATGGCTCCAGTCTTGGTCATAAGTTTTATTACCAACCTGCGGCAAAGGATGCAATGTTGACGGAGAGCGGGTTGGGTATAGCGGTGGATTACGCGCACGCTAATTTCTCCGCCACAAGCATCATCAACGGTACCCAGCGTAAATCTGACGTATACGGGGTGACCTTGCTTTACGGCCAGGATTTCGGAAGTTGGGATTACACGTTCTCTATGCCGATCAAGAACCAGGACAATAACGGTGATTTCGACGCCTTTGACAATTCTAGCCTCGGCATTGCCGTATTGCCTAAATATCATTTATTGCTTCAGCAAGTGCACGGGATCAACTTCGATGTCGGTGCCGTTCTCGGTTATGAATACCATTGGTATAAACATAAGTCCAAGCTCACCGATTCCGGCGGGGAGTTCGCTTTAGGGACTTTTGACAACCCGAGTTCATTCCAGGTCGGTCCGGTGGCGCGTTTAGGCTGGAAAAAGGGAGGAACAGCGCTTTCCGGGTCGTTGTCTTATATCGATTTCCGCAATCTGTCCGGTGAAACGGCTTATGGCAGGAATTCGGCGCTTACCACTGCGGGGCTCGGTATTCAGCAGATCGTCTGGAAAGGCGGGGTAGTCGGGTTTGATTATGCGCATAATCGACTGCATAATGTTTCTTCAGCTGATCTTGATTATAATGAAGCGTCTATCCTGATCAGGCAGGTCTTCGGCTCAAGTAATAGCTTGAGTTTGAGAACATCGCGGATATTCAGTAACGCCGATTACCGCGCTGTCGATACAATGTTGATATTCACCCATCAGCTGTAATTGTTTCGTAGGCTGATGCTAAGGACTATAGCGGTTTGGCTTGTTTTATTGACCTTCTTTGCCGGTTCGCGAGTCAATGCGGCCGGCGAAGAGGGTCATTTTTTTCCGGGAAGCGGGATCACTTTGCGAGATGGGGATATTTTGCTTACTTACGTCCCTTCTCTTCTTAATAGTTGTAACCGTATGTTCGCTAAACCGGAAGGTAAGTATGCCCATGCTTTGCTTTATATCGAATTCCCCCGGAAGGGAGGTCGGCTTGTGGATTTCTCCGCCGACGGACTTACGACCAGTGAAGTAAAAGATCATTTAGTGAAATTGCGTGCGGTGGCTTTGGTCAGAGCGCGTGTTCCTCCGGGAAAAGATAAGCTGGCGGTTGCCTTCGAAGATATGAAACGGCGTTACGACACAGGGAAACTGAAGTTCGATTTCTCCTTGCGCTGGACTGACGGCGAAGACGGACGTTATTATTGCACGGAATTCATATCTCATTTATTCAGGCAGTCAGGTCTGCCCGATCCATTCCCCTTGCGGAAGTTCCCCGTGGATGATTTTTGGGTGCGTTGGTATTCGGAACACCTGGATATCGATTATAGGCGTATTGTTTCTCCGAACGCGCCTCTTTATTTGCCTGATTTCGAACTCGTCGCTGAATATCAGAGTAAAGAACCGCTTGCCGAAAGGAATGAATTGATCCTTGATACGATCTTCTCGCGTATAAGTAATTATCTGCGCGAGGATAGGATGGAGATCCGCGGGCCTTCAGTGGGGTCGCGTTTTATAGTGAACCTGGCCGGGCTTGGATTGTTCGGAGGTCCTTTGGTGCGCGGGCTGCCCAGGAAAAGCAGGACTGTTTTTATAATCTTGAAGGAGTACGTCCTGGCGGTGGCAAGTAGGGTTGAACGTACGATCGTGCTTCATAAAGAGGAAGACTGGACGGCCGAGGATATTTCCGTTTTGACGCGCTGCATCTCCGATAGCCTAAGGGACCGGTATTTCATTAATCGGAGCGCAGGATTACCGAATGCCGGGTTTTAAGATATTCTTTCGGTAAGGGCTACTACGATGTCCGTTTTTAGTCTCGCCGAATCGTCAATGGTGGACGAAGTCTCGTCAATGCTTCAATGGAGGATGTTCACGGTTATTCTCCTACGCAGAAGACCACGGGATGAATGCGCAGGGTGAACGAAAAGGTATAAAGAGGGGGACTGCTTCGGAGGAATTTCGCTCAAGTAGCAGAGAAACCCCGGGCTTCAAGCCCGGGGAGCTTCATTATCACCCCTCCTTAGTCCTCCCCATCAAGAAAGAGGAGGAAAGATAGGGTTGGGTTCTGTTGGTTACCGTAATCAAAAACCGATACGGGCTGCGTTACCATAGCCGCAGCCTCGCCAACGTATTAGTGGCGGATAATAATACAGAAAAGAAACCCAGGACTTTAGTCTGGGAGTATTTATTCATAAAAACCGATGAGAGAATTATTTTTATTTTGTTTTTTTATGTATACATCGGTTTCTTTCACTTTTGCCTATGAGTGCCGTGAAACAAACGCGGAAAAGTTATCGCGGTCGGTTCTCATTCGTATGCAGGAACTTTTCGGCGGTACTGTGAACGTGCCGAAGATCGTGTTTTATCCCACTGGCGAAGCGTTACGGCGCGATCTCGGACTTCCGGAGAGCGGACGTATTTCCGGCAGATATGATCCTGTCGGCGATGAACTTTATATAGCCTGCCGGGAAGAAAATACCCTGATATTTGAGCGTGTTTTGCGCCATGAAGCCGCGCATTATTATCTGCGGCATATATTCGGCAAAATACCATACCGGTTAGAGGAGGGGATCGCTGCTTACATCGAGGAGGGCGCGCTTTTTGAGGGGAAGCCTGCGGAACACATAAATGCAGAACGGCTGCGGGAATTTCGCGCGTTATTGCGGCGCGGCCGCGTTCCGGATGTGGCGGAGATCTTTTTACCTGAACAGGATGGGGTTCTCTCTTCCGCGGATTACGCCGTAGCCTGGGGATTCGTGTTCGCTATGCTGCATAATCCTGATCCGCTAAGGCAGGCAGAACGCCGTCAAATATTGCGTTCTGTACTCGCCGCAGGAGAGTCATCCGAAACAGACTTTTACCGTGTTTTTGTCAATGCGATAACTGCCTCGGAGGGGAACCTGAAGATATGGGAAGTGAATTGGCGGCGCGGGATCTGGTCTCTGAAAATAAATAAATAACCCCGTCTTTCTTTTCAAGGTATGCGTCAGTCTTAAGCTTTTTCGGCAATAGCAATCTATCGCCTTCCGTGTTTCTTCATTATCTTACAAGTCTTCATCCAGAATTATGTTTTATTCCTTGTTTTAAGGGTTATAATATAAATGGAGGGATAAAACCATTATGCTGAACTTATCGCAAAAAAGATACCGCTTGAGGATTGTTTTACCCGGTTATCCGGCGTTCAATATTTATTCTCATGTTGCCCGGGAAACCACGGCTTTGGGCCCGGTATGCGTGGCCAGCGTGGTCAACGCGATGGAAAAGTGGGACGTGGAGGTTATCGATGAAAATAACCTGCGCAGATACGGTCCCCGGGGTGAATCGGGAGGGGCCGACCACGATCTCCTGCAAAACTTAAGGCCGGCGGACATCGTCGGACTTTACGGAGGATTAACCAGTACCATTCCCAGGCTTTATGAGATCGCCCGCTTCTACAAGAATAAAGGCGTGACCGTGATCGCCGGCGGCCAGCATTTTGTTAAAGAGAATATTCAGCGGGCATTGTCGTTGGGGATCGATTATATAGTTATCGGAGAAGGCGAAGAAACCGTTAAGGAACTCCTGGAAGCCCTGCAGGGCAAACGGGAACTAAAAGATGTCCAAGGGATAGCTTATTTAGAGCGGGGGAAAGTTGTTTGTACTCCGGCAAGGCCGCCTTTGACCGATTTCGACAAATTTCCCCGTCCTGATTTCTCGCTGGTGCGTTATGCCAAGATCAAGATCTATCCCATTGAACGTATCCGGGGCTGCGGTATGGATTGCGAATTCTGCACGGTCAAGGGCAAACCCCGGCCCGCCTCCCCGGAACGCCTCCTGGAAAATATCAGTTTTCTTCTGGAAACCAGGGATGCCAGGCATTTTTTTGTCGTGGACGATTTCTTCGGGCAGCAGCGCGAAGAAACGATCAGGTTCTGCGGAATGCTCCGGGATTATCAAAAGAGCACGGGAAGAAGGCTGGATGTGACCGTGCAGATAAGGCTGGATAAGGCCAGAGACCCGGAGTTGCTTTTAGCGATGCGGCAGGCGGGCATCAATATGGTGGCGATCGGTTTTGAATCGCCGATCGAAGAAGAATTAAAGGTGATGAATAAGCACATAAAGCCGCAGGAGATGGTATCCCAGGCCAGGGTGTTCCATAAATTCGGATTCTTAGTGCACGGTATGTTCATCTTCGGTTATCCGATGAAAAAAGGCGTGAGTTTCAATATGCCGGTAAAAGAGCGCGTTAAACGGTTCAGGCAATTCATAAAACAAGCCAAGCTGGATACGATACAGGTTATGCTTCCGGTCCCGCTGCCGGGCACGGAATTAACGGGCCGGCTGGCAAAAGAGAACAGGATTTACCCGCTGGAAGACGTGGGGTGGGAATATTACGACGGCAATTTTCCCCTGTTTGAGCCCGATCCGCCGATGACCGCCGAAGGAATGCAGGACTCCGTAAGAAAAATAATGGGCAGGTTCTATCATTTTAAATCCGTGTTTATGATAGGTATGAATATATTGTCTTTTCCGGCCTTGATTTTCTTTTTGCATAATATTAAATCCGGATGGAAACAGTGGTACCGGCCCTGGCGCAACCACCTGCTTCGTTTCGGCGGCTGGATCACCATAAAAAGATGGGCTTCGGCATTCGGAAAGAACCAGTTTTCGCAAAGATTGAAAATCGCAAGAGAGCATTTAAAGGTGAAGTAAACTTTATCAGGAAAGTATGCTATTGCATTGTTACATAAGTTTCTGATAATCGAAAGTAGATCGTCCGCCATTGAAGATTGGCGAGACTTAGTCCGTCAGTAGAACTTTGGCGAGAATCTGTCCGTCATTAATACTTTATCGGGCTTAGTCCGCCACTGAAACTTTAGCGGAGTCTGTGCGCTGTTTAAATAACTTATTTAACAGCGCACTATAAGGATGCGTAATGGATCAGAAGATTGAAAGAGACCTCGGAGAACAGCCGATTGCCGCGATTCTGGCGGAGCATAAGCTGAAGACACACGATCTGGTAGCCAAGTCAACGGAGCAGCTTTCGCATAAGATGGTCGCGCGCGCCGTCAAAGGCAGGCGCTTGACTCCGCGCGTAAAAGTTAAAGTCCTCAATGCCTTGAATAAAGCCACGGAAAAGAATTATTCGATTAAGCAATTGTTCAATTACTGAAGTGTCAGAATACGCTTTATTCTCCTGCGCAGAAAGCCGCGGTATTTTAATCCCGGTGATGAATGCGCAGAATGAACGGGAACGTATCGCTGCGCAAAGGGGGGGGACTGCTCCGGTTTATTAGCACGAACGGACCGTTAGGTTATGAGCAAGAAAGCGATCTTTAGAAGAATAACGCGGCTGGCGAAAGTAATATATCTGAAGTTATTCCGGATCAACGACAGTCCGTTGAAAATATCACTCGGGTTCGGCCTCGGTGTGTTTATCGGAGTAATGCCGAGTATCGGGCCGGTGATCGCCTTACTTCTCGCTTTTCTTCTGCGGGTAAACCGCGCCGGAGCGCTTCTGGGAAGCCTGCTTTTTAATACCTGGGTAGGGTTCCTTGTCCTTTTACCTGCCGTGAAGATCGGCTCGGCGGTGATGGGCCTGAATTACCGGAATGTTTATGAAGCTTGGAAGGCATTTATAAAAAGTTTTAATCCGGCAAAATTATTTCAGGCATCGGTTTATGATGTCCTTTTACCGATAGTTGTCGGGTATTTGATCATTTCGCTGTTCTTAGCTGCGCTGGCGACAATAATTGTTTATCTGATCGCGCGAAAGATAAAGAACAGAAAACTGCTCAGGACGTTGACGAATCGAGCCGGTTAAGCGCTCCGGTTTATTACCCAAGGGGTATTATTATGAACGAATTTATGAAAGCGGCAATTGAGGAAGCCAGGAAAGGCCTGAATGAAGGCGGTGTTCCGATAGGTGCCGTTATCATTTATGAAGGCAAGATAATCGGCCGGGGTCATAACAGGCGCGTCCAGAAAAGAAGCGTTGTTCTACACGGCGAGATGGATGCCCTGGAAAATGCCGGGCGCCAGCCGGCGTCCGTGTATAAGAACTGCGTTTTGTATACCACGCTTTCTCCGTGCGCTATGTGTTCCGGCGCCATAATATTGTATGGCATTCCCCGGGTCGTTATAGGGGAGAACAAGACATTTATGGGAGAAGAAGATTATTTGCGTTCCAAAGGCGTGGATCTGGAAGTGTTGCAGAACGAGGATTGCATAACAATGATGCGCAAGTTCATTGCAGAGAATCCCGGACTCTGGAATGAGGATATCGGGGTATAGCGCACTGTCGTATTAATGCTGAAGATGAGAGCAATAGAAAATAGACAAAATTCCGATACAATTTATTCTCCTACGCAGAAAACCCCAGGCTTTTAAGTCTGGGGATGAATGCGCTGGATGGACGGGAACGCGTCGCTACGCAAAGAGAGGGACTGCTTCGGAAGAATTCCGCTCAAGCAGCAGAGAAACCCCGGGCTTTAGCCCGAGGAGCTTCATTGAAAACGTAATATCTGTAGTCCCCGGATCAGCTGACAGGAGATGACGATGAAAAATATAACGGTCATTATCGGGGTGGGAATGTGCTTATGCGGAGGGTGGGTAAATATGGTTACCGCGCAGGAGGCGAAAATGAACGATACCTTAAAGACGATCTTCAATCGTAAAAGCGTGCGTTCGTATACCGGCGCAGCGGTATCTAAAGAGCAATTGATGATGCTGTCCAGCGCGGGAATGGCGGCCCCTACCGCGGTAGATTCCCGGCCCTGGGATTTTATCCTGATCACGGACAAAGCTGTGCTTAAGAAACTATCCGAAGCTTTGCCGTACGCGAAAATGGCCGAACAGGCCGGAGCGGCTATCGTAGTTACCGGGGATCTTGATCGTCAGTTCGGCGGCAAAGACGCGTCTTTCTGGGTATTCGACTGTTCCGCGGCTTCGGAAAATATCCTTTTGGCCGCGGAATCGATGGGCCTGGGCGCGGTCTGGACAGCGGTCTACCCGGATAAAGAGCGTGTCCTGGCAGTAAGAAAAACTTTAGGGATCCCGGACAATGTCGTGCCGCTGAACTTTATCCCTATCGGCGTGCCGACCGGCAAAGATAAGCCAAAAGACAAATTCAATCCTAAACAAATCCATGAAAATGGATGGTAGGCTGCCGGTCAAATTTCGATTTTCTACTATCAGAAACCTGTCAAGTATGGGCCGATTATTCTTTTTTTGTGCCTCCAGCCCGGACCGGGTCCGTTTTACTCTTACTCTTGCAGTTGGTTACGCCAGAAGTGTCCCCATAGTAATAGCGAAGCAGAAGCGGCGAAGAATGAGGAGCGAAGCTCCACCAATGCATCAGCGGCGGGCGAAGTCTTGCCAATGCATCAATATGGCCGGTTGAGCATGCGGCATTAACTATAAAAGACGATAATTCCGGGAAGTTGGCTAGACTTGACAAACCCGGTCTTTTTGTGTTAGATTATGAGCCAATGTTCATAACTGTGAGGTGAGTGGATGAGGCCGAAGAAGACGCGGTGGGTTAAATGTTTGCCGGGCGAGAGGTGTTTCCGCCCCAGGTGCAGACCACTGCATAAACTTGAAGGAATTGTTTTGAATATCGATGAATTCGAGGCGATGCGGCTTGTCTGTCTGGAGGAAATGAAGCATAAAGAAGCGGCGAAGTTAATGAAGGTTTCGCGGCCGACATTGTCAAGGATCGTGGCTTCGGCATGCAAAAAGGTCACTGACGCGCTGGTGAATGTGAAGGCGATCCGGATCGAAGGCGGGTGTTGCACCGTGGGAAAGAAGTAAGAGGAGAATATGGATATTTTTAAGCCGATACAGCTATTTACCGATTTTATTGTATACAAATTGTTCCGTATCTTGCCGGGTTCTTATTGGGGGGATACGTTTAACTTCTTTATCTATGACACGATCAAAATAGGACTTTTATTGGTCGTCATTAATTATCTGATGGCCGTGATCCGTTATTATTTTCCGATGGAGAAGGTGCGGGATATTCTTGCCAAAAGGCGCTGGTTCGGACTGGATTATCTTTTTGCCGCCCTTTTGGGGATAATTACGCCTTTTTGTTCCTGTTCGTCCATTCCGCTTTTTATAGGTTTTCTCGGCGCGGGTATCCCTCTGGGGGTGACATTCGCTTTTCTTATTTGCTCGCCGCTAGTCAATGAGGCGTCATTATATCTTTTCCCGGCGATGTTCGGGATGAAAGCCACTATTTTATACAACGTGGTAGGTATTTCTGTTTCGATCGCCGGAGGGATGTTGATCCAGAGACTGCATTTTGAGAAATATGTGAAATCGGAACTTTTAAAAGTCAAAACCCGCGCACAGGTGCAGGCCGATAATGGCGGCGTTTCGTTGTCTTTCAGGCAGAAGGCTGGTTATTTCTGGAAAGAAGGGATGTGTATCACCAAACAAATTTTTCCATATATGGTTTTAGGCGTCGGGATCGGCGCGTTAATTCACGGGTTTGTCCCTAAGAACCTGGTTGAGCAATACTTTGCCGTCAAGACATGGTGGAGTATTCCCCTGGTAACTCTGCTGGGAGCGCCATTATACGCGAATTCGGTGAGCGTTATCCCGATAATGGAAGCGATGATCGGCAAGGGCGTGCCGCTGGGGACAGCGCTGACATTTATGACCGCGATCGTCACCATCTCCATCCCTGAAGCTTTGATCCTTAAGAAAGTAATGAAGTGGGAACTGCTGGCGGTATTCTTCGCTATTACGATCGCCGGTATTATGCTTATGGGATATATTTTAAACGCGGTTTTTTAGCTTCGGCTGTAATTTCGCCGGTCTTTCCGGCGGGGGATATGTAGCGGAGGAGACAAAATGAAGATTGAGATCTTAGGTATGGGCTGCGCGAAATGCAAACAGCTTGCCGTTAATGCCGAGGCGGCGGTCAAAGAGCTGCATCTTCAGGCGGAAATCGATAAAGTCGACGATATTGACAAAATCACCGGATACGGCGTGATGATGGTCCCGGCTTTGGTTGTGGACGGGAAAGTGCTCTCGACCGGAAAGGTGTTGAATAAAGAAGAAATTAAGAAGCTTATAAAATAGCGGCCGTAAAACAGGATAGCGGGAGGTGTAATTTGAAAAAGTTCATCGTACTGCTTCTGGCTTTCGTCGCGGTAATCAGTTTGAGTCCTTTGGTTTTTGCCGCCGGGAAGAAATCCCCGGCAAAGGTAATCGCTTATTATTTTCACGGCACATTCCGTTGTAATACCTGCACTACTATGGAGAAGTATTCCAGAGAGGCGATTGAAACTCATTTTAAAAGTGCGCTTGCTTCCGGCAGGGTCGAATTCAGGGAAGTCAATGTGGAAAAATACGGCAATGAACATTTTGTTGACGAATATCAGCTTTATACCAAGTCGCTCGTATTATCGCTGGTTAAAGACGGCCAAGAGGTCAAGTTTAAGAACCTTGAGTTGATCTGGGAATACGCCGGCAATAGACAAAGTTTTATCGATTATGTAACAGTCGAAGTCAACGCTCTCTTACAAGAAATATAATGGGAATTACTATAGGTATAGTTACAGCTTTGTGGCTGGGTATATTGACTTCGATCAGTCCCTGCCCGCTGGCGGCGAACATCGCGGCGGTTTCCTTCCTTTCCAAGAAAGTGGCTCATCCCGGGTTTGTTTTTATTTCCGGGCTTGCCTATACGTTCGGCAGGATGGCTGCTTACGCTTTGGTCGGCTGGATCATCATCTTTTCGCTTTTTAGCGTCCCGCAAACCGCTCAATTCCTGCAGAAATATATGGGTAGGGCTTTGGGGCCGATTTTGATGATCAGCGGGCTCTTTTTGCTGGAATTGATCACGGTCCCTTTACCGGCCATAGCGCTTTCGAAAAAACATAATAGTAAACTTATTGAATCAGGAGCGCCGGGCGCTTTTTACCTGGGAGTGATATTTGCTTTGGCATTTTGTCCGGTCTCCGCGGCGTTGTTCTTCGGAAGCCTGATACCGTTGGCTTTAAATAGCAAGGTAGGCCTGCTGTTGCCTTTTGTCTACGGAGTGGGAACCGGACTGCCTGTTTTTGCTTTCGCGGCGGCGATCGCGCTGGGGGTTACTTCGTTGAGCAGGTGGTTCCGATGGATAACTAAACTTGAATATTATACCCGCAAGATAACCGGCGTGATCTTTATCCTTGTCGGGGCCTATTATACGGGAATTTATATTCTCGCCGGATAATAAATTTGTGCGGGAGGTAGAAAGATGGGCGAAGGTATCGTGAAAAAATTGTTTTTTCTGGACAGGTTCCTGACACTTTGGATATTCCTGGGTATGTTCCTAGGCGTCGGATTGGGGTATTTTCTTCCGCAGACAGTCGGTTTCTGGAATCAATTTCAGTCCGGTACGACGAATATCCCGATCGCCGTCGGCCTTATTCTGATGATGTATCCGCCTTTGGCAAAAGTCAAATATGAAGAGTTGGGGGATGTTTTTCGCAACAAAAAAGTTCTCTTGCTTTCGCTGGCGCAAAACTGGATCATCGGGCCTGTGTTGATGTTCGTTTTGGCGGTCACTTTTCTGCGCGGATACCCGGAATATATGGCCGGGTTGATTATGATCGGACTTGCCCGTTGTATCGCGATGGTTATTGTCTGGAATGAACTGGCGAAAGGGGACACGGAGTACTGCGCCGGACTGGTGGCGTTTAATTCCATTTTTCAGGTATTGTTTTATTCGCTATACGCCTGGGTATTTATTACTATCTTACCGGGATGGTTCGGGCTTAAGGGCGCGGCGGTGAACATCACCATCGCCCGGATCGCCAAAAGCGTGTTTATCTATTTGGGAATACCTTTTCTGGCGGGCGCAGTTACGCGCTATGGGTTGTTGCGTTTGAAAGGTAAAGAATGGTATCAGACAAAATTCATCCCGCGTATCAGCCCGATCACTTTAATAGCCCTTTTATTCACGATCGTCGTTATGTTCTCTCTGAAAGGAGAGTATATCGTCAAGATCCCTCTGGATGTTCTAAGAATTGCCGTACCGCTGTTGATTTATTTTGTCGTAATGTTTTTGATTTCGTTTTATATGGGTAAGCAGGCCGGAGCAGGCTACGCTAAAACAGCGACCTTATCCTTTACCGCGGCAAGTAATAATTTTGAATTGGCCATAGCCGTAGCCGTGGCAGTGTTCGGCATTAACTCCGGCGCGGCCTTTGCCGCAGTCATCGGACCGTTGGTAGAAGTCCCGGCTTTGATCGGGTTGGTCAACGTGGCGCTATATTTCAAAAAACGCTATTTCCTTCCGTAGCCGTTTTTCGCTTCCAAAACGGGACCGGGTCCGCCTTACCTTTACTCCCGCAGTTGGTTACGTCAGAAGTGTCCCTGAGGAACGAAGTCGGTGGAATGTATATATAGTAGTTATCGGATAGCAATATGTCGCAGAATTCTATATAGACAAGTCAATTCTGAATATTCGCTTGTTAATCATTATTTAAAGTCTTATAATGGGGACATTTCAGACAGAACTCTCTGATTAGTATGAGGTTAAGGGGACCCGGTCCCGGTTAAAAGGTAGGTTTATAATGTTATCCAAAGACGCGCGGCCCAAGGATACAATAAGGCATATACGTGCCATATTGAAGAAAGCAGGATTCAATATTGAAGTTTGCTCTTGGAAACATCCTGTGCCGCATGTGTGGTCGGTGCATGTAAGGGTGCGTGGATGCAGCCGTATTTTCGCCAACGGCAAAGGGTTGTCTCGTGATCTGGCACTTGCCAGCGCACTGGGCGAGTTTATGGAGCGTATTAATACCGGGTATTCCTGGAGTGATTATTCACTTTTTGATGTTAGTCTCGGTCAGGATTTTGTTTTCTTTCCCGAAGAAAGATGGTTTTGCATTAACGGTAAGCGTTTGCCTTCGACGATCCTGAATAAAGAGTTGCGCGATTTTTATGATCCTGCAGGGGAGCTTTCCGCTTACGATTTGGTTTATCGGGTGTCGGCCGGGTTGCGGGAAGGAATATGTGCGATACCTTTTACACGCGTTTCTGACGGGAAGGAAATATACTTTCCATTAAATCTTTTGGATAACCTGTACGCCAGCAATGGTATGGCCTCGGGAAATACGCCGGCGGAGGCGCGTGTCCAGGCGCTTTCCGAGATACTTGAGCGGTATGTGAAATATAAAGTTATCCGTGAAGGGATCGCGTTGCCTTTGATACCAGAGCGTTATTATAGCTGTTATCCGGAAGTGACGGACGCGATCGCGGCCCTGAAGCAGCGGGGTTTTACCGTAACGCTCAAAGATGCTTCCTTGGGCGGCAGGTATCCGGTGGTCAATATTGTCCTTGGTGAGCGTAATTCAAAGAGATGTTTTTTGTCTTTTGGCGCGCATCCTTCTTTTGAAACCGCTTTAACCCGCACGCTCACGGAACTTCTGCAGGGCCAGGATTTGGAACGTTTCCGCGGCCTGCAAGAGCCTTGTTCCAGGCTTAGCGAGGCGGCGGAGCATTCCAATCTCGAGATGCATTTTATCGATTCCAGCGGTTTGGTCTACAAAAGGTGCCTTAATAAAAAAGCTGATTTTAAGTTTTTTTATGTGGATTGCCGGGGAACGCGCAAAGATGAATTGGAACATTTGTTTTCTATTTTTAAGAAAGCGCGACGTGATGTTTATATAGCAGATTTTCCTGAGAGTGGTTTTTATGCCTGTCGCGTTTTGGTCCCCGGGATGTCCGAGGTGTATTCAGTAGATGATCTGGTCTTTTCGAATAATAACCGCGGAGTGGAGATCTGCAGGCAGATCTTGCGTCTGCCGGCGGCCGGTAAGAAAGAGTTGGAATATTTTTTGCGTGAATTGGATTCAGAATATATAGGTGACAACCAGTTTATTCCTTATGTTTCCGGTATTGCTTTTGACAAAGGCAGCCCCTGGGAAGAGATGTGTTTCGGTGAATTGCGGATGTTAATTCAGCTTGCCTTAGGCAGGACGCAGGATGCCGCGAAGCAACTGCGCTGGTGTTTTGAGAGCGGCAATCTAAGCCCGGAGGTTGATCAACTTTATAAGTGTCTGGCGTGGGTTCTTGACGATAAACTGCCGGGCCGGGATATTCCGCGTATTTTTGCTGCCGGGATTATTTCTAAAGCCGTGCAATTAGCACGCGGCAGGTGTGTATTTATCCGCCTTTTTGACAAACGGGGAAGACCGCGCGGTATGGGCGCGCAGCGGAAGATCACCGCTTCTTTTCTCTTGGCGCGTAAAATGCGGGAGCGTAAATTATGAGATTAAGCCTTTTTGTAGCTAAAAGCGGTTATGCCTCCCGCCGTAAAGCGGACATTCTTATCGAGGATGGCCAAGTTGAGGTCAACGGCGTGGTGGTGCGCGAGCCTTATTTTCAGGTAGAGCCGGAAGATAACGTTCAAGTCTGCGGAAAGAAACTCATTGTCAGAGAAAAAATATACCTGGTATTCAATAAACCTGAAGGAGTGACCACTACCATGCAGGATAAGTTCGCCGAGAAAAAGGTGATGGATTTTTTGCCCAAGAAATTCAACGGCGTATTCCCTGTGGGCAGACTTGATAAAAATTCTTCCGGATTGCTGATCCTGACCAATGACGGAGATCTGTGTTACCGGCTTACGCATCCGAAATTTTCCGTGGAGAAAGAGTATCTTATCCGTGTCGGCGGATTTATGCCGGATAATGTCTGCTTTTTGGCTCAAAAGGGAATTGTTGACGAGGGAGAGCATCTGAAAGCTAAGTCAGTGAGTGTGATCAAACGCGATAAACAGGCCACTGTCTGCGGGGTGGTTGTTTGTGAGGGAAAAAAACGGCATATCCGCAGGTTATTCGCCGGTTTGGGGTTCCCGGTAATGGAATTAAAAAGAATAAGGATAGATCGGTTGCTCCTGGGGGATCTGAAGCCGGGAGAGTATCGTGTAATTTCTAAAGAAATGATCGCGTCAGATTAACGTGAATTTGTTCTTTTGATTTATAAGGTTTCACTCAATACCCACAACTTTGTACTCTATGCGTTCAGTTCTGTGGGGACACTTCTGACGGAACCAACTGCAGCACTAAGAGTAAAGGGGACCCGGTCCCATTTTTAGGGGAGGGCGCGATGGCAAAGAAAATAGTGGTTCTTAACGGCAGTCCCAAAAAAGAGGGCAATACCGCGGCGCTTGTGGAGTGGTTTAGCGAGGGGGCGTGTTCGAGAGGCGCCGTTGTCGAAGTTGTGCCGGTCGCGTTCCTGAAATATAGATCTTGCGGTTGTGTATCCTGCCGGGCTTGTCAGAAGATTAAACAATATGAATGCGTGATAAATGACGACGCCAAGGTTGTTCTTAAGAAAATGGCGGAAGCGGACGCGGTCGTCTTTGCCACGCCGCTTTATTTTTACGGCCCGAGCGCGCAGTTAAAAGTGATCATCGATAGAATGTTCTCGCTTTATAAATGGGATAATACAGCCGATACCTTTGAGACCCCGATGAAGGGGAAGACTATGGTTTTGTTGTTGAGCGCTTACGAAGACATCGGCCTGCGGCTGGTTGAGAAGTCTTTCCGGCTTATAGCCGATTACAGCGGGATGGAATTTAGATCCTTGTTGGCGGCAGACGCCGGGGAATCAGGATGTATTCTGAAATTGAAAGGAGTCCGTGAAAGAGCTTTGCGCTTAGGCCGTCTTATCGCGCGTTGATTTATCCGTTTTCGCAATGTCTCCGCAAGATAGCGGCGGGTTAGGCAGAGCGGGGTTCAATCATTTATTCGATATGGATTGGATAAGTCCTTCCACCTTTTCTTCAAATCCCGCCTCGGCAAAATCAGGGATCGCCTTTTGTAGTTGGTCTTTGAAGTCAGATTGCAGCCATTGGAAGTTCATATCGTTCAGTTCTCCGGAAAGCTGGAAGTTGAAATTCAGGACAGAGATATTTTTATTCAACAGATTTAAAAGAGGAGTGAATTTAGGCGATCCTTTCAGCAGCGTCCGGGGAAAGGAAAGGGAGATCTTGCTGGAAACCGTATCGGCTTGAGCGAGTTTGAAATATCCGCTTAGTTTGACGTTATCCGAATCCAGCTGTATATTGTTCAGTCCGGCGCCGTCTTTATCCACCAGGAAATTTATGTCGGCCGTGCGAAAAACCACTTTATTAAGCGCCGGCAGCGCGAATAGACCGGCAAGCCAATTGAAGAAACTGAAATTTTCCAGATATCCCTCGCGTATATGCATATCTCCTTTGAATATCATCTGCGGATGGTTGATAAAAGTCATCCGGCTGGATAGTTTTCCGTAAACTTTGGAAAAATGTATAAGGATTTCGTCCAGTTTATTGGCGTCCGCGTTTTCTATCCCGGCAAAGGCGATGATGACCGGGGTATAGCCCTTTAATCCTACCCGCGCGGTCCCTTTCAGGGTGCCCCCGTGAAATCCGGAGGAAAACGCGATGATTCCGGCATTTTTGCCTGCGGGGCGTATCTGGGCGCGCAGATCATTAAGGTTTATAGTATAAGGATTAGCGCTGGTCAGGCAGAACAGTCCGAGTTCAGCGGCGCTTATGTCCAAAAGATGCGTTTTTGCCGGTATGACCGCCAGATCTTTCAGCTGCAGGCGCGCGCTTTGCATAGGGAAGGGTTCTTTTCTCCATTCCGGGAAATCTATGCCCGCAGAACCGTTCAGGATCAGGGAGTTGTCTTCCCGTAAAATAAGAGAAGCGTCCAAAGTGATGTTTTTCAAGGAATCCTTACCCATATTCTTAAATCCCCTGAAAGCAGATTCCATTTTGAGGCCGCAGGAGTAAGGCCGCGCGAGTGACAATTCGGCTTGTATTTTTACCGGATTATTGTTGATCGAGAAATTCAGCCTGTTTATTTCGATATGCGGGAAGTCGAATTGGAGCAGGGAATCGATGTCGAGAATGAAGATATTATCCGGGGTATTTTTATCTATGATGCCGTTGTTGTTGATAAAAAGGAAACCTTTCAATTCCGCGGTTTTGGCGTTGATCCTTCCCCATATTTCTCCGTCGAGAGTGCGGTTGGCGAACTTGAATTTTTCCACGTTCATCCATCTGTTCTCCGCGGAACCCTTTAATTCGAACGTGTTCCTGTCTATCCGTCCGTAAAGACTGAAAGAATTCCCGCGCATTGTAAAGATTGAGTCCGCGTTTAAATGCAAAAGCGCAGTATTATCTTTTTTGCAGAGCAGATCGCCTTCTTTAAGTGAAAGAGTAATATCCTGTCTGGGGGCGGAGAAGATAAAGTCCAGGATCATCCGGTAATTCTCTTTGGCCAGCAGGTAAACACGTTCGCAATCGATGCGCGGCCGGAAACAGCGCAGAGAGGTTACCCGGAAGTCTTTTTCCCGCAGCAGGCGCGGCAGTGAAAATGTGATGTATGTTTCCGGAATGAAGATCATTCGATCTGCAGCCGCTGCCGTTTTTTCGCGGATAGCGGTATCCTTAAGTATCAGCAGATTGGGGGGCAGGTAATAGACGGTTTTAAAACTTACCGGCAAAGGTGAGAGGTCGTTCAGTCTTTCGGAGATTTTATGTTTACATATGCCGAGGAGCAGATTGGGAATAATCAGCAGAAAAACGGTCAGGACACAACCGGAAATAATGAGCAGATTTCTTTTAATAGAGGATCTGCTCTTGGAGTTTTCCATCTATAAAGAATTCCAGTCTGTCCACGTAATGCGTTAACCGGTAATTTATACCCGTCGGCGATCTGAATTTATGTTCCTTGGATTTCTTAAAGATCAGGATCACCCGTTCCCAGTTAAGTATCTGTTTTTTAAATTCCGCTGCCAGATCTGTCTTTCCCGCGTCTTTTGCCATCTTGTAAATGTAGAAGAGAGCGAAAGGTTTCATTTTGGAATCCGGATATTGGGTGAGCAGATTGTCGAATGCCTTGAAGGAGTCATTGTAGTCGGAGACCGAGAAATAATATTCTCCCAGCGCGAACAATGCCTTTTCGCGGTATTGAGAATTGGCGTCATGCTCCACGATATCGCGGAAATGCATAAAAGCGAATATCTTGTCCCCGGCTTTTACAGCTTCCATTGCCTTGGAGTATTCTTCATAACCGGCAAAGGATACCCCGGAACTAAAGATCAACATTAATGCGCTAACCAGTGCCGTCCGAAAGGTATTATTTTTCATGGGCCTATTTTACAACTAAAGTATTATTCTGACAAGATTCATTTATATTATGATCCGGACTCGCGAATTATTAACTTGTGGCCCGGCGTTCAAAGCCTTATAATAAATCCCGTCATAATTATCCAAGAGTGTTTTATTCTTTAGGAGGAGCGTCATATGGAAGAACCCAAGCAGAAGTGGTATTTCAGAAAATCGATGCTGGTTTTGATCTTTCTTTCTGTCGGGCCATTGGTGCTCCCCTTGGTTTGGATTAATCCCGGGTTCTCCAGAAAAATAAAAATAACTTTAACCGTCGTTATTCTGCTTTTGAGTTATTTCGCCGTGACGATGACTATGCGTTTTGTTTCCGGGTTACGCGAAGAATTTCAGCAGCTTATTCAACAGAGTTGACGTTTTTTGTAAGCTTCGATCTTACCCTCCATGATTAGATGGCTCAATGAAGGAATTGACGGTGTTTCCCGTTAGTTTACCTGTGTTTATGAAGGTCTTTTCGCGGTTCTAAAGTAAATACGTCCGTTATATTCAAGTTTTCCTTTTCAAATTGTTTAATCGGAGCGCAGAATTCCCGAATGCCGGGTTTTAAGATCGTCTTTCGGTAAGGGCTTAGGATGCCAATTTTTAGCCTCGCCAACGTATTAGTGGCGGGTAATAATACATAAAAGAAATCCCGGACTTTAGTCCGGAGAGTATTCATTGCTGTCCGGGGTATGAGCGGATATCAAGGTTTACGTGGAAAGGAGTCTACTGTGGAACAGCAAATTCAGGAATTTCTATGCAGGGAAATATTCGGGAATACTATCTCGCGTTATTTGTTAACCGTTGTTATTTTTACTTCAGGGATACTTATCCTGAGGATTCTCATACGGCGAATCATAAAGAAGATTAGAAAGTTTTCAGAGAAGACCAGCACTACCATAGATGACTTTCTGGCGGATATTTTGGAAGATATCGCGTTGCCGTTATTGTATTGTGCGGTGGGGTATGCCGCTCTCAAAACCCTTGTTTTTCCCGATATGGCTAATAAAGTTTTTAATTATGCCGCTTTGGCCGGCAGCGTCTATTTCTTGGTTAAGTTCTTGATCGCTTTGGTGGCTTACGGGTTCAGCGTTTATCTGCGAAACCGCGGCAATGATGAAACACTGGAAAAAAGCCTGCAGGGGATATTGACGGTGGTCAAGTTCCTCGTCTGGGGATGTGCGACGATATTTTTCCTGGATAACCTTGGTTTTAAGGTTTCTGCTGTCCTTGCCGGATTGGGAATCGGCGGCGTTGCCGTGGCTCTGGCCGCGCAGGCGGTATTGAAAGATTTATTCAGTTATTTCTGCATATTGTTTGACCAGCCTTTTATCGTCGGGGATTTTATTATCGTCGGCGACTTTATGGGCAGTATCGAGCATATTGGTATAAAAACTACTCGTATCCGCAGTTTAAGCGGCGAGATGCTTATTTTTTCCAATTCCGATCTAACCGATTCCCGGGTACGTAATTACAAATTGATGGAGAAACGGCGGGTTTTGTTCAAACTGGGGGTGGTTTATCAGACTCCTATAGGACAAATGGAAGAAATACCTGCGATGATAGAACGGATAATAAAAAGTATCGAGGGGACTGTTTTTGAAAGGGCTCATTTTATTTCTTTCGGCGACTTTAGCCTGGATTTCGAGATCGTTTATCACGTCATCGGAGGGGACTACAATAAATATATGGACATACAGCAGCAGATTAACTTCGCGTTGATGCGGGAGTTCTCCGAGAAAGGAATAGAGTTTGCTTATCCGACGCAAACGCTATTTCTGCAGAAATGACCCCAGACCTAATGGTAATTCTGGTAAACCGATTTGCCTTGACAAAGCAGCGGCATAGTATATAATTTCGGCGACGAGAAAAGATGATCGATAAAAAGTGAGGTCGGTTATGGAAGAATCGGCGTATCAGATCCAGGCGGATTTTGTAAAGGCGCTCGCGCATCCGGTGAGATTGCAGATAATAGAGACGCTGGAAAAAGGCGAGCAGAATGTGGGCAGCATCGCGAAAGCGTTACATCTTTCACAGCCGGCGCTCTCGAGGCAGTTGACTGTTCTCAAGGAAAACGGGATACTCGGATGCCGCCAGCAGGGGCTGTCGAGTTATTACAAGATAGAGGATGAGGATATTTTCAAGGTATTGAAATCTCTGCGGTCTTTTCTATATAAGAAACTCAAGAAAACAGAAGGCGTTTTAAAAAGTCTTCAGCGTGAATAGAACGCCTTGTTTATGAATCCCGGATAAATAATCCCGCGATAATTCTCGTTGACATATCCGTTCTGCGGCCATAAAATTATATAATATACGGCAAACAATCCGGTTACAGCTTGGTCATCCTATCCATATATGTCCAATTTTAAAAAATATTTTCTAACGGGTTTGTTGATAATCCTGCCGCTTTTTATCACTTTTTATCTTCTGTTCTCGATTTTTGTCTTTATCGACGGCGCCTGCGGTACGTTGATCAACGCTATTTTAAAGCGCTACCTGGGGTTCGTGGTGCCGGGGTTAGGATTCATTATCGGTTTATCGGTGATTTTTTTTACGGGGTTCCTCGCCACCAATTTTCTCGGTAAACGTCTGCTGCATGTGTCCGAGCGCTGGTTGATGAGATTTTCTTTTATCCGGCAGATTTATTCTCCGATAAAACATATTATTCATTACGTCGCTTCACGGGAGAAGCCTTCGTTCAATAAAGTGGTTTTACTGGAGTATCCTTCAAAAGGGATATGGACGCTGGGGTTTGTTACCAACGAGCATTTTGAAAAGGCTAACGTGGCCACAAGCAGCGACCTTGTCGCCGTATACGTGGCCAGCACGCCTAATCCTTTTACCGGTTATGTCGTGCTTGTTCCGCGATCAGGGCTGCAGTCTTTGGATATTACGGTTGAAGAGGGGATGCGTTTGATAGTTTCCGGAGGGATAATTATCCCCGGCGGAAAAACGGACGGCCCGGACGCGGTAGAATTACAGTCTAAGAATTAAATATGAGTATAACAGCCGCACTCACCGCGGGTTTTTGCTGTGCCGTTTCCATCCATTGTTTTCTAAATCCGGTCGCTTACGCTTATGATTGGAAAGCCCTTCACGAACAGGCCGATACCCTGGATTCAGCCAAAGTCGAACAGGTAGTGGCGGCGCGCGGGGCGCGCGCGGAGGATGAATATATCCTCGGGCTTGTTTATCTGAACGAACATAAAGACGCGCAAGCCGGCGGGGTGTTCGACAAGTTGTGCGCGCTGGACGCGAAGGCTCCGGAGTTCATCTGGGGTAAAGCCGAAGTTTTACGGCGCGGGCATAATACGCTGGAAAGCCGGCGGATGCTGGAAGAGTTGATCAAGACCGCTCCGGATTATGCCCCGGCATACAATAGTCTGGCTTATATAAAATATACCCTGATGGATTTTCAGGGATCGGTGGCTTTGGCCGGTAAAGTGATCGCAATGGGCCGGGATAAAGTGGATTTAAGTAATTACGTCAGGGCGTATTTGCTGGTCGCCGGCGGGAAAGGAATGATGGCCCATTACGGAGGGCCTCTTTCCAAGATAGTCAACGGCACGGCCGTATTTCCCAATCTCAGGAAAGCTGAATCATTGCAGCCGGATTCTCCGGCTGTTTTATTCGGCCTCGGCAGTTTTTATTTTCTCGCGCCGGGAGTAGCCGGCGGTAACCGGAAGAAGGCGCTGGAATACCTCCAGAGGGCGGTGCGCGCCGACCCGTTATTTGCCGACGCTTACGTCAGGCTCGCGCAGGCGTACCGCGTTTTGGGGGATAAGAGCAAATACGAAGAGTATTTCGCTAAAGCTTTGCGGATAGACCCGGAGAATATACTTGCTTCTGATGAACGGAGCGGTAAATGCAGATTTGTCTGTATCAGTCTTGATAAGTAAATCTGCGCACAGTAAGGCCGCGTGGATTTCTTCCCTGAAAGGAGAAACAGGATGCGTTTGAAAATATTGGTACCTGTGGTTTCGTCTATTATCATTGTTTGCGGATGCGCTTCCAATAAGACGAGGGTAGCGGAAGGAACGTTTATCGGCGGAGTATTGGGCGCAGCTGCCGGAGGTATTATCGGGCACCAGAGTGATCATGGTTCCGAAGGCGCTCTTATAGGAGCCGTAGCCGGAGCAGCCGCAGGTGCCGCGGTAGGCAGCCGGATCGAGAAGCAGCCGGAGCCGGCAGCCGCGCAGCAGACTGTCGGACAGCCTGCGCAGGAACAGCAGCCGGCGGCCGCTGCCCAGCCATCCGCAACAGTAAACAATCCTTCAGCCAATCCTAATCAGATCACTACCGCACAGATAGTCGCTATGGTCAAACAGGGAGTGGACGATAAGGTGATAATCGATAAAATCCTGCTTAGCGGTTCGCGCTACAACCTTTCCGCGGAAGAAACCGCTTCTTTAAAAAACCAGGGAGTCTCGCAGGTGGTCATCGATACAATGCTTAGAAAATGATTTTTCGTATGAAGCCGTTGGAGAATGTTGGCGGGGCGGGTTTATGAATATGCCGAGTGAAGTAAAACCGGTTAGTTCCGTAGAGGCAAGAAAGATAGATCTGCACGCTTACGGCAGTCTGGGGATTCCGCCTTTAATATTGATGGAGAATGCCGCGGTCTGGATCCGCCGGCAGGCTTTATCTATGCTTGAGGAGGAAAGTCCGGTATGCATATTCTGCGGTAAGGGAAATAACGGCGGCGACGGATTTGCCGCGGCCCGGCAATTGCTTTCTTCCGGAAGACGCGTAACTGTTTTTATGGCATCCGGAATCGATGAAGTGCGCGGCGCGGCCGCGGAAAATTTGTCGGCATTGCGCAGGATCGGAGGTTGTCCGGTGTTTGCGGCGGGCAAAAAGAGGCCGGATTATATCTTAAAAATAGCGCGTTCAAGCGGGTTGATCGTTGACGCCCTACTCGGCACCGGAGCCTCCGGACAGGTGAGCGGCAACTATGCCTGGATGGTCGGGATCATAAACGGCGCCGGTGTCCCCGTACTTTCCGCGGATATTCCTTCCGGGCTCAACGCCGATAGTGGGGAAATAATGGGCGTTTGCGTGAAGGCTACTGTAACGGTAACTTTTCCTGCCCCTAAACGCGGAATGTTTCTGGGGCGGGGGCCTTCAGTCTGCGGAAAGATAGTTGTCCGCGACCTCGGCGTCCCTCTTTCGGCGCTGAAAGGAAAGGCAGGCTTCGTTGATAAATGATCCGGAGAAAAAAGGTTGTTTTTCCTGCGGCGAAAAGTCCCTGTTATGCCGGGGAGGTGCTTTTTTATGCCTTTCTTTGAGCGTTTTATTCTTGGCTTCCTGCGCGAGAGTGCCGGAGTATCAGCCGGGGCGCGCTATGCCGGTGACTCCCGGTCAGCGGGTATGCCTTCCCAGGCAGGATATCACGCACATCGTCGGCCCTGGGGAAACTCTTTGGCGCATCAGTAAGATGTATGATGTGCGTATGAGCGATATAACTGATGCGAATCATCTCTCCGCCAAACCGGTCTTGAAGATGGGGCAGCGTTTGCTTGTCCCGCGGGCGGCGCCGGTTAAACCGATAATACCTTTGTATCCCACGCGTAAGTGGAAATATATCATAATTCATCACAGCGCCACCGAAGAAGATAACGCGCTTTCATTGTTCCAAATGCATTTACGCCGGGGATTCGACAACGGTCTGGGGTATGATTTTCTGATAGCCAACGGAACGCGCGGTAAAAAAGACGGGCAAATAGAGGTGTCGCCGCGCTGGCTGAAACAGATGGACGGCGCGCACTGTAAAGCCTCGAATATGAATTCGCGCGGTATAGGGGTCTGTCTGGTGGGTAATTTCAGCCGGGACAGCCTCGGAGAAGAGCAGATGGATTCGCTCGTATATACGGTTAATATCCTGCGGAAATATTATTCAATACCGTTGAAGAACATTATGGGCCATGGGCAGGTCCCCGGCGCGAGGACGGAATGCCCCGGAAAATACTTTCCTTACAAAGAGTTCTTCTCGCGGCTTAGATCTCAAGGAAGAGACAATTAGTTTTTAGCGCGAAGATCAGGGTGATTCCACCGTAATAGGAGGCGGCTATGCAGATTGAATTTACTAAAGAGCAGTTGGCTGATCTTGTTAAAGTCGTGTATCTGGGGAATTGGGTAATAAACGGCGTGCGGCTGCAAAGCGAACGCGTCAAGCAATTCGACGAGCTCGAACAATTGATATACGCGCAGGCCGCCAAGAACGGCCTGGAGAATTATGTAGAGTTCGACGCTTCCTGTAAAGAATATTTTCCTAAAACAGAATTCGAGGAAAGCGGCGAGATCGACGGATATAAGAAAGCGTATGACGAAGAGACTTTCTGGGAAGGTTTGGTCGATAAGATGGCGAACCGCGATTTTATCGCCAAGTTCGGCGAAGAGGCGATAAAAAAGATGGACGATCACGAGCGCTTTGAAAAGTTATATGAGTTCATAAATAAATACGAGGATTATTTCGAGTCCAGGGGCATAGACGGACTTAAGGCAGTGGATATGGAGGATTTTTAACGGTATTTTATTCTCCTACGCAGAAGACCACGGGATGAATGCGCAGGGGGAACGAAAAGGTATCGCTGCACAAAGAGGGTGACTGCTTCGGAGAATTTCGCTTAAGTAGCAGAGAAACCCCGCCCTTCGACAAGTTTTAATGGTGAGCAAAGTCGAATCCGCTCAGGATAAACTTCGTCGAAGGATTAGCCCGGGGAGCTTCATTCTCCTACGCAGAAGACCACGGGATGAATGCGCAGGGGGAACGAAAAGGTATCGCTGCACAAAGAGGGTGACTGCTTCGGAGAATTTCGCTTAAGTAGCAGAGAAACCCCGGGCTTCAAGCCCGGAGAGTTTCATTTTACAATCGGGTAATTTATGAAAGGAGTATTAGATAATGGATGCATTATTGAAAAAGCTGCTTGAAGCTCCCGGTATATCCGGATACGAAAAAGAAGTCGCGCTTATTATGAAAGAAGAATTGGGGCGTAGCTGCGAAGAGTGCTTCCAGGACGCGTTCGGTAACGTAATAGCCAGGAAGGGGAGCGGGAAAAGGAAGCTGCTACTGGCGGCGCATATGGATGAGGTCGGTCTGCTGGTCAAACATATCACCAAGGACGGTTATCTGAATTTTATCAAGATCGGCGGAATAGACGACAGGGTGCTGGTCAGTCAGCGGGTGATAGTCAAAGGCGCCGGCGGAGACGTGAAAGGGATAATCGGTCTAAAACCTCCGCATTTGCAGAAGGACGAGGAACGTAAAAAGCCGGTAAGTTACGAGGAGATGTTCATCGATATCGGCTGCGCTTCCCGCGAAGAGGCGGAGAAGAAAGTCGCTGTGGCCGACCAGGTGGTTTTTGAACCGAATTCAGGGACGCTGGGGAGTGCTTTGTGTTACGGTAAAGCCGTGGACGATAGGGTGGGATGTTTCGTGCTTTTGAAAGCGATGGAGAAAGTAAAAGTGGACGCCGAGATCTACGCGGTGGCTACCGTTCAGGAGGAAGTCGGATTGAAGGGAGCGCGCACGGCTTCTTTCCGGATCAACCCGGATTTTGCCCTTGCCTTGGATACCACCGTTTCCGGCGATACCCCTAATATCCAGGAGCGGGAGACCAGTTTGAAACTCGGCGCCGGAGCGGCGATCACCATTATCGAGGCCGCCGGAAGGGGCCTTATAGTAGGCGAGAATGTGCGTAATCTTTGCATAAACGCTGCCAAGAATAACGGCATAAAATATCAGCTGGATGTGGTGGAAGGCGGGATGACCGACGGGGCGATGATCTATATGAACAGGGAAGGAATTCCCACCGGGGTCTTAAGCGTGCCTTCAAGATATATCCATTCTTCGACGAGCGTCTTCAGTATGGATGACGTTAATTCGGCCATTGAACTGTGCGTAAAGATACTTGAGGCGGCCGCGTCGGGGATCTAAACCGGGCGAATGTAAAAAAAAGGGGGGACGATATGAAATTCCTCAAGAAATTGCTTTTATCCATATTGCTGTCGGTCGTGATACTTTTGGCGGTAATGCTTTTATTGCGGAATATCATCGCTAAGAGCGCGCTTACCTGGGCGCTTTCCGCGGCCGGTCTGAAGGCAGAGGTAGCGCAGGTCAATATCGGGATCTTTAAACCGTATCTGCGTATTGCCGGTTTGACCGTGAGCAATCCAGCCATTGCCAAGAATGAAACGATGATCGACCTGCCGGAGTTCTATGTCGAATATAGCCCGGCGGACATCCTGAATAACCGCTTATTTTTCCCGCGGATGAGGGTTAATTTGAAAGAATTGGTACTTACGCGTGATAAGAACGGGGTGGCGAACACGCAGCCTCTGGAATCATTTATTCCAAAAGGAGGAGGTAAGGCTCCGCTGTGGCGTATTGATTTGCTGGAGTTGAAGCTTGGCAGAATAATTTATAACGGTTATTCTCTGTCCGGCAAGACGATTAAATATGATATCAAACTTAACCTTGACCAGTCTTACCGTAATGTCGACAATCCGGCGAAGATCGGTTCGGACATTTTCACTTCGTTTATGGGCCAGGAAGGAAAAGCGGTCTTTCAGGGGGTGAAAGGGACTGTTGAAAATACCGGTAAGGAAGCAGTGAACGCCGTCAAAGATACCGTTTCCGGGGCAGCGGAAGGCATCGGCACCGGGGTCAAGGATGTGGTCGGGGGAGCCGCCAAGGGATTCAAGGATTTGTTAGGGAAGTAAATTTATGCAAGTAAAACGAATACTTATTCTGGGTCATTCTAACATAGGCGATGTCTGTAGTGACTTGAGCGTAGTCGCTCCGTTGTCCAGGGCTTTTCCCGTGGCAAAGATATCTTTCTTGACTTCTTCCAGGTTGCAGAGTCTTGTCAGCGGCTGTCGCGGTATAGACGAGGTGCTGGTTTTTGACCGTCACGGCAGGGATAAAGGGTTCTTTAGACAATTTGCGCTGGTTTTATCCCTGCGCAGACGCAGGTATGATCTGGTAGTTGTGCTTAAGGCCAGCCTGATGTTTGTTTTTCTGGGCGCGCGCAAGGTCTGGAGAGTCGGCAAAAAGGATATCGGCCGGGACAGGCATATGATAGAAGTTTATATGGACCTGCTAAGAAAGAAGGGCGTGCCTGTAGTTCAACATAGCGCGGTTGATTTTTCTTTTTCCGGGGAGGAATCGCGTTTCGCCGACAATTTTCTCGCGCAGCGGCATATCCCCGACGGCGCCTGTCTGGTCGGTCTCTCCCCGTTTGCCAATTGGGGGCTTAAATGCTGGCCGGCGGAGAAATGGAATGAACTCGCGGAGATCATCTCCGGCAAACACGCAATGATTCCTGTTCTATTCGGAAGAACCGCCGGGGATAGTTTTTCGGAAGCTACGCTGAAACGATTATCTCCCGGTATTGTTTCTGCAGTAGACAAGTGTTCGCTGCGCCAGTCGGCGGCCTTGATTGCCAGGTGCAAGGCATTTGTTTCCTGCGACAGCGGATTGGCGTACATCGCCGACAGTCTGGGGGTCCCTTGCGTTACTTTAAGCGGGCCGACCAATACTGATTGTTATTATCCGTATCTTTCCCGCGCGTTACGCGTGAAAAGCCGCCAACCGCCTGCCTGCGCCCCCTGTATGAGGCCGACGGACAATTGTATACTTGACGATAAAGGGATATCGTCCTGTATGAGCGGGATCAGCGTTAAAGATGTCCTTGATAAGTTACTTGCGGCAGTTTCCGGGGAGATTTTGGTTGACAAGACTTCTCTGCCTGCTTTATGATAATCCCTGTTTTGATCAAGCAAGCGCAGTTCTCGCGGGTTCTCATCTCTAAGGAGGAGTAACGATGAAACGATTTTTGCTTTATCTGCTTAGATGGCAATTAAGCACGCCTATTCTTTGGCTTGTGGTCAAGAATATGGGCACGGGTATTGTTTCGACAGTGATCGCCAATCTTATCGGCGGCGTAATATTCTTCTGGGTGGATAAATTCATTTTTACTTCCGCCGCCATCGAAGTCTGGCAGGTAAAGGAAAAAGGTAAATGTGATAATTGCGGTAAAGAGGAAAATCTCTGGAGGCTGGTACGAACGGTAAATTATGACCGTTCCAACGCCAAACCGGTTTTTCTTTGTAAGGATTGTTCACGTAAAAAACTTCTCGAATTACAGTCACGCGGGGTAAAAACTTCCAAGACAGACATAACCGGAGCCGTTTAAATGAAGAAAGAAATAAGTTTTGATTTTAATAATTTTATGAGCTTCAACGTAGGCAAGGATCACGGTGTCGCACCCCAGGAATTGAGAACTATGCTGCCGGAAGCCAGAAGGGCCCATGAGCATCTCTGCCGGGTGCTTGCCGATAAAGCAAGCCGGGTCAATTTAGGACTGGAATGGGCGATGCTGCCTTTTCAGAATAAAATAGTGTTGCGGGAAGTCGAGGCATTTGCCGGGGAGATCGCCGCTAAATATGAAAACGTCATTTTTCTCGGTATCGGCGGCTCTTATTTAGGATTGAAGGCCGCGCAGGATGCGCTCTGCCCGCCGTATTACAATGAGTTTTCAGGGGTACGCAAAGGCAGGCCGAGGATATATTTTGAAGGTAATAATCTGGATCCGGATACGCTTTCCGTGCTTTTGTCCGGGTTGAATCCGAAGAAAACATTTGTCGTAGTCATCTCCAAATCCGGAGAAACCACCGAAACCAAAGCAGGTTTTGCCGTGGTGGAAAATTGGATGAAAAAGAACTGCGGCAAGAATTACGGCAGGCAGATCGCCGCGATAACGGATCCCAGCGGCGGCTCTTTGAGGGCGAAAGTGAATATCGCCGCTGCCAAAGACCCCTTAAGCTTCAGGAATTTTCCTTTATTGCACGGAGTGGGAGGTCGTTATTCGGAATTTAATATGGGTTTGTTGCATTTGGCTTTAATAGGCGTTCCCCTTAAGCAATTGCTCGATGGAGCGGCGGATATGTATACCCGTTGTTCCGTGCCTGAACCGTTGGAGAATCCGGCTTATATGTACGCGTTGCTGCAGACGATCCTTTACCGCGGGAAAGGGAAGCGTATTTCCATCTTGCTGCCTTTTTCGGAAAGCCTGCGCGCCACAGCCGATTGGTATTGTCAGTTGTTGGCGGAAAGCACGGGGAAGAAGTACGCCCGTAAAGTGGTGGTCCAGGAAGGAGAGCCGGAGCAATGGCTGCGCGATTTTTCCAGGGTAGTTAACGCCGGACGCACTCCGGTGGCTGCCAGGGGGACTAACGATTTGCATTCTATTCAACAGAATAATATTGAAGGCGAGAATGATAAAACGGTCACTTTTATCCGTTTAGAAAAGTTCGCGTCTGATCTGCGCGTTTCCGGGACCGGTGATTTTCTTTCCGGGAAGACTTATTCGGAATTGATACATCTTGCCCAGGAAGCGACGGAGTGGGCTTTGGTCAAAGAACAGCGTCCTAATTGTACAATTACGCTTCCCCGGGCCGACGCGTATTCCTGGGGGGCGCTGTTGTTTTTCTTTGAGATGGCAACCGCCTTCGAGGGCGAATTATTGAATATCAATGCCTTTGACCAGCCGGGAGTGGAAGGGTATAAGGGGTATATGTATTACAAACTCAAGAAGCCGGGGATTTCGGAATCTATCAGCAGAGAGATTGAAAAAGCGCCTTTAAAGAAGCGCCTCGAGTTTATAATTTAACTTAACCTATACGAATTCAACTGTTTTTCTCTCCAAAAGGATAATGATTGACTTATTGTTTATAAGGTATATAATGTATTTATAAAAGTTTTTTGAAACTAAGTTAAAGATCCCGCAACTATTGAAACTTCCTCCGGAAAATTATGATCTTAGAGGATTATCTTTGAGCAGAAAAAGTCAGTTTAAAGCAGAACAAACCAACTCAAGTCTTCGGCAGCAGATGTCAGCATCCGACAAAAAGAGAAATATTTTTACCGACCGGGGGGAATCAATGAAAAACAATAAATCTTTGATCTTAAGGCTTCTATTCGTTGTTACGTTCAGTATCTATGCCTGCGGCATTTTTGCCGAGGATGGATGGGCTGAGGATCCTGTCGGAGGTTCTGATGGAGAGGTTATTTCTGCTTCAGACGTCGTTTCTTTGAAAAAGCCTTCTCAATTGGCTTCTGCCGCCGCCGCACAAACAACTCCGGTAACAATGCCTTCGGTCGGGGCTCCGGCGAAGAGCGACGCTAACGGTAATATTACATTGACTTTTATCAATGGTACCTTAGACCCCGCTGAACTAAGCAGTTTGGGCGCCAACGTAACCTATGACGGTAAAACCGAGTACTGGGTGCTCAACCCCGGAATGATCAGTTCCGACGGTACGACGATGACTATGCAGTTAGGCTCTGAGTTTAACGGAAAGACTATGCAATTTTCATTCGTCGCTAAAGATTTATCCGGGAACCAGACATTATTCAGTAATCGAGTAACTGTCTTGATAGATTCGAGCGCCAGCAGCTTGGTAATCCCGACCATCAGCGCTCCGTCGACAACCGACGTCAACGGCAATGTGACCCTAACTTTTACCAGCGGTACGCTTAAACCCGCGGATATAACGGCCCTTGGCGCGAATGTGACTTTTAACGGTAAGACCGAATACTGGGTATTAAACCCGGCGATGATCAGCGCGGACGGCAAGACCATAGCTATGCAATTGGGCTCTGAGTTTAACGGGAAGGTTATGCAATTCCAGTTTATCGCCACGGATAATAGCGGCAAGCTGACCTCGTTCAGCAATAAGGTGAGTTTTGTGGTAAATTCAAGCGCCAGCAGCTTAGTCATCCCGACCATCAGCGCTCCGTCGTCGACCGACGTCAACGGCAACGTGACGCTCACTTTCACCAACGGGACGCTGAAATCCACGGATATAACTGATCTTGGCGCCAACGTGACTTTCGACGGTAAGACGGTTTACTGGGTGCTTAACCCGTCAATGCTCAGCGCCGACGGCAAGACTATGACTATGCAGTTGGGCTCTGAGTTTAACGGGAAGACTATGCAGTTTCAGTTTATCGCGAAAGATAATAGCGGCAAGCTGACCTCGTTCAGTAATAAGGTGAGTTTAGTCGTAGATTCCAGCGCCAGCAGTTTGGTAATGCCGAACATCAGCGCTCCGTCTTCAACCGACGTCAACGGCAACGTGACGTTTACCTTTACCAACGGTACGCTCAAATCCACGGATATCTCTACTATTGGCGCCAACGTGACTTTTGACGGTAAGACGACATTTTGGGTGCTCAATTCCGGAATGATCAGCTCAGACGGTAAGACCATGACTATGCAGTTAGGCTCTGAATTTAACGGGAAAACCGTGCAGTTTGAGTTTATCGCTACGGATACGAGCGGTAAGTTGACTTCATTCAGTAATAAGGTGAGTGTTGTGGTCAACTCCAGTCCCAGCAGTCTGGTAATGCCGACTATCAGCGCTCCGTCATCAACCGACGGCAACGGCAACGTAACATTTACTTTTACTAACGGGACATTGAAGCCTACGGATATAACGGCGCTTGGCGCTAATGTGACCGTTGACGGTCAGACGACATTCTGGACGCTTGATCCGGCGAGTATCAGCGCTGACGGTAAAACGATCGCGATGACGTTGGGGACGCAATATAACGGCAAAACGATGCAATTCCAGTTTATAGCCACGGATAATAGCGGGAAACAGACCGCCTTCAGCAATAAGGTTAGCGTGTTGGTTGACTCCAGCGTCAGCAGTTTAGTCATACCGGTCATCAGCGCTCCGTCATCGACCGACGTCAACGGCAACGTGACCTTCACTTTTACCAACGGGACGCTGAAATCCACGGATATAACGGCGCTTGGCGCTAATGTGACCGTTGACGGTCAGACGACATTCTGGACGCTTAATCCGGGGATGATCAGCACGGACGGCAAGTCCATGGTTATGCAGTTAGGGACAGAGTTTAACGGTAAGACTATGCAGTTTCAATTTATCGCTACGGATACGAGCGGTAAGTTGACTTCATTCAGCAATAAGGTGAGTGTTGTGGTGAATTCCAGTGCCAGCAGTTTAGTTATGCCGAGCATCAGCGCGCCTGCTGTTAGCGATGCAAATGGGAATGTAGTTTTCTCGTTTATAAACGGGACATTGAAGCCTAACGAGATCTCCGCATTGGGAGCTAATGTAACCTTTGGTTCCGCTAATACCGAATATTGGATATTGAATACTGATCAGATAAGTACGGACGGGAAGACTATTAGTATGTCTTTCGGCAGTCAATATGACGGAAAAATCGCGCAGATTGAATTTATAGCCAAGGATATGGCCGGTAAATCTACGGCGTTCAGTAATAAAGTAAGCGTGTTGATCGACTCTAATCCTACCAGCTTGGTGATGCCGACCATCAGCGCTCCTTCAGGCAGCGATCCCAACGGAAATGTTGTTTTTACTTTTGTCGGCGGGACTTTAAAACCTGCCGAAATAAGCGATCTGGGCGTTAATGTAACGGTCGACGGGAAGACCGAGTATTGGGCGTTGAATCCGGGAATGATCAGCGCGGACGGGACGACGATGTCAATGCGTATAGATAGCAAATATGACGGTAAAATAATGCAATTTCAGTTTATCGCTAAGGATTTAGCCGGTAAGCAGACGGCATTCAGTAATTCCGTGAACGTTTTGATAGATTCAAATCCCAGCAGTGTGCTTATGCCGCAGATCAGTACCGCCGCTAAGAGCGACACTAACGGTAATGTGGTGCTGACGTTTACCAATGGGACATTAAAACCCGGTGAAATAACCTCGCTGGGAGCCAATGTTACCATTAACGGCGGGAACGTGGAATATTGGACATTAAACCCGGCTGACGTTTTAAGTGCCGACGGCAAGACCATTACTATGTCTTTTGGAGCTCAATATGACGCAAAGACAGTGCAGATCGAGTTTACGGCTAAAGATCTATTGGGCAAACAAACCGCATTTAGCAATAAAGTCAGCGTATTGATAGATTCTAAGCCGAGCAGTCTGGTGATGCCGACAATCAGCGCTCCGGCAAAAAGCGATTCCAACGGTAATATTGTTTTTAATTTTACTAACGGAACCCTGTTGCCTGCGAATATCAGTGAACTTGGGGCTAATGTTACTTTTGACAACGGTACAACGGAATACTGGATCCTAAATATCGGAATGATAAGCGTTGACGGTAAAAGTATGCAGATGCAAATACCCAGCACGTATAACGGTAAAACTATGCAGATTGAGTTTATTGCCAAGGATACGGCGGGAAAATGGAGTATATTTAGTAATAAACTTAGCATAGTGATAGATAATAGTCCGGTCTAAGAAATACCCGTATAAAAAACCAGAGGCGCCTAGGGGGATAGGCGCCTCTTATCTACCGTGGCCGGTAGGGGGTGTGTGTCAGTTTTTATTGAACAAAAAACCCTAAAGAGGTTTTCTTTAGGGTTCTTTGTTCGCCTCTTTGGCAGCGCAGCCCTCCATTTCTTCCCGGAGCTGTCACTTTGCGTCGCGGCATTACTGCCGTTTTGCCTTTTCAGTAGGTTTTCAAGTTCCATTAGTAAGTATAACACAAACAGTCGGTTTTTCAAGTTAGCCGCATTCTTTACGGTAGCTTATTTCTTAACACACTGTTAATGAATAGCTTGTGAGATAAACTTTTTTACCGTAAAGCATCCCCAAGGATGCTCTTATGCATCTAAATGAAGTTCACCGGGTTAATCCTTCGATGATATAGGAAAGTCTTGTTTTCTTACGAAAGTTTTTCTCTCCAACTAACCTTGACAAGCAACCCACTGTAATATATACTTTATTAAAGATTTTCCTAATTTTGCTTTAACTAACAATTTATCTTCTGTGATTTTTTTCTTCATTAGTGTGTCTTCTGTTACCCAATGAATAAAATGAGTAAGCGTGAATTATCCTGGAGATTGTGAATGAGATCAAATTATTGGGGAAAAATAAGCTTTTTTTCCTTTTTTTTCTTTATAAGTATTCTTTCCATTAGTGAAGCTAAAACTCCCCCGGCGAAATATTTGTATGAATATGGCGTGGCTTTTTATAATATGGGCCGCTATGACGAGGCTTTAACGGAATTCAATAAAGTCTTATTATTGGAGCCAAACAATGAAAAAGCCAAGTTTTATATAAATGCCATTTTCGCTAATAAATTAGCTCCTGCTTCCGCAAGGGCGGTTTCCGATATCCAGGAAGATGATCTGGTGGTGCGGGAATCTAAGATTAAATCGGCCCTTAACGCAGATTTAGGGACTGCACAGTCGGCTCAAGTGCCGGTATCGACCACTACTGCATCCAAGTCCGAAACTCAACCTCAAACATTACCTCCAGCTTTGAAATCAGAGACTAAGAAAGAAGAACCCGGTTTTACTCTTTCTGGAGAGTTACAGCTTGCTGTCGGAGCAACATCCTCCGGAGAAGTGGAGTGGAACAGGGCCAATTTCGACTGGAACGAGAAGAACTGGCGTATACTTTCTCACGACGGATTCAATAACGGCATAAACACATACGATACGCGTATCTACGATAGCCTTAAGCTTATCCTGGACAGTCCTAAAAAAGATGAAGGATGGCTTTTTCATCTTAATCTCACCATAGATCCCTGGAGTTTTACCGGTAAGACCGATAAGGTTACGATTGCCGGCGCAGGCGGGGACGCTGCCGAGGTGGAGTTGAAGTATTGGGCTAACAGCGGATATACGATTAATACCAGTATAAACACGCTTTATAACGGGGATGCTTTTTCTATAGCCGAATTAAAGGTTAAAGACGGCAAGACCGTTCCGACCACCGTGACTTCGACCTGGAGTAATAGATTCACCATACCGGAGATGAAAGTTGAATATACCTTCCAGCCGGTCAGGGAATTGTGGTTCGATTATGTGAACGGAGATAATACCCGTTTCCGGGTATTTCCTATTGCGTATCAGGATCAGGCGTTAACTTCCGATGACCCGCTGCAATTATCTAACCATCATATCTGGTGGGAGGCAAGCCCATGGCTTAGCAGCTGGCAGCCGGGTAATTTGAACAGCGGCGCTTCTCCGGTGGATTTTAGCAAGGGATACTGGGATAATTCGCTTTCTTCTTACACCCGGGATAGCAACGGTTCTCCTTTAACGGCGTTGAGAGGGTTTTCTTTTAGCCATCAGGACCCGGAAGCTACTTCCTTCGCCTGGACCGTGGCCTCACCAAAGGATCTCTGGCAGGAATATTCCGAAGCCGACAATGTTTCTTCAGCTTTACGCGTTAAACAAAAAGTATTCGATAATCTCACATTAGGCACGACCTATACCTTTCGCGCGGGATTTAATTACGTGAATAAAGATCACAGCCTGGATAGTACAAACCATGTATTGGGGGTGGACAGCGACTTTCAGTTAATTCAGGGACTGAAAGCTTCTTTACAGGCGGCTACCTCGCGTTCCGATTATGACCTTACCGGCGGTTCTTACCGGAGCGAGTTGGAAGGCGACGCGTATTATTTCTCGCTTATTTCCCGTTATCCGGGCAAGGATTTGATGGGGTTAAAGAACGGTTACGACGAAATTGCCCCGGAGCAGGGCGAAGATTTTATGCTTAAAGCCAAATTTTACGGGGCGCGTATGGACAAGGATTTTGATACCGCTTTATCTTCATACCGTCAGACCCGTAAGGATTCTTTCTGGTCAAGACATTTGCATTTCCGCAGGCCGTTCCAGTACTATTATACCGGCTTATATTCTCCTTCGATGAGCTGGAATGATATAAAGAATTACGCGATAGGAGACGGTATCGATGTCGGCAGACAGGTATTGGGATTCAGGACAGAATTCTTTATGGGAGACCGCTTCAGCAACCTCTTTGACGTGCGCAATGTGCATAATACCGATAATAAATTCCTGGAAAATGTGTTCAGGGATGAGGTAACCTGGCAAACTACCGATAAATTGACCACAAAAGCCCTTGTTTTATACCAGCATATGCCGGACACCACCAAAGGCGTTGATCCATATATATATAACTCCCGTTCAGGACGTTATCTGTTGAATAACCAGATCGACGGCGGGGAAGATCCGTCCTTGAAAACCGGCTCTCTCGGCGCGGAATACGCGTTTACCGATTGGTTGGCGGTTAATGGAGTGTGGGAAAGGACCAATGATTATACTCTTGCCTACGATAATTTTCCGCAGGGCATATTGAACGATAGTAATAGATCTTACCTATATTATGACGAGGGACAGTTGTACAGAGATTATCAGAACTGGCTTTACGACCAGCAATTATTCCCTCAACCGCCGTATCCGTTCTACAACATCTTTAAGACAGGGGTAAGATTTAATCCCGCTGAGAATATGGAAATATACCTTGATTACACGCGTAACCAATACGCCATTGCCGGCCCGATATCCTCGGATATGAACCATATCGGGTTTGAATTCGCTTATTTGCCTTGGAAGAAACTCGGTTTCTATACCCGGTATGTTTATTCCCGCTGGAAGGATCTTGACCGGCTGCGCCAAGGTGACAGTAAGACCATCGGGCACCATAACTTCTTCAGCGAATTACGTTATATGAACTCTTCAGTTGATGAACTTGTCCTGCAGTTCGGTGAATGCGGCAGGACCGTCCTTTCCTCGATCGTATTCGATCCTTATGGAGGCAGCCTTTCCACTATCGATACCGAGCATATCGTCCGTTTATTCTACCGCCGTAAATTCTAATCCCGCGGCAGGCAGTTCCTGCATTCTTTCCTATATATAAGTATATTCTCAATAAGATAAGTTGAGATCATTGCGCAATGTTATTCTTGTTTGGCAGAACGAGGGGGCATTGTAGGTGTAACCCAATGGTGGATGGGGGATAAGTGGAACACGGTTCCGTCTTTGCCATTGAGTCTCTCGTGCTTCACCCTGCATGCTTCATTTTTTGCATCCCCGTTAACAAAATGCTTCGTTGATTTCCTAGAAATCAACTCACAGTTAACGGGGTTAATTCCGGCAGGTAAGTTATGTTCACTACGTTTCATAACTTACGCCGTCATTAAGGGGACACTTCAGACGGAAACTACTGCAGGACTAAGAGTAAGAGGGACACGGTCCCGCTTTGGACATAACGAGTTAGAGATACCTGGTTTTGCTAAGAATTAGAAAACCCAGGCTTAAGTCTGGAGTGGATGCGCAGGATGAACGTAAGGGTATCACTGTATAAAGAGGTGGATTGCTTTGGAGGAATTTCGCGCAAGTAGCAGAAGAGAGCCCCCGGGCTAAACACGCCCGGGGAGCTTCATTCGTAACGTTTTTTTTCTTTTCCGTGGCTGGCGGAGCGTGAGTAAGTCAGTAAAAATCTAAAGTTTATGACAATCCCCAGATTTCTTCTGCAAGATTGTACATTTTTAGTAGTGTGGGGTCGTTATTAGCAGCCTGTTGCTGTGCCTGTTCAAGTATGGGTTTGTTTTCGGAATTATGTTCTGATAGCACTGCTTCCGCGGTGGTAGCTAAATAATCACTCATGCTTGTTTCTCCGTACACACGCACGAAATCAGTGTGGTCATTGGCTTCCAGCCAGATTGAATTCAATTCAGTCTTTTGTTCTGCTGTAAGTAGGTTATCTTGAATGTAATGGGTAATTTCATGTATAGCTGTAGAGCGTACTGTAGAGTCCTTGTAATTGTCTTGGATTTTAAGCCGCATAATATCATTATCGAATAGATATTGACCGACCACTTCGGAGTCTCCGTTTATATTTTCCGAGTTCTTCATGGCAGGTAGCTGCGTTTGCAGTGATACAGTTTTAGGGCTTTTGTCAGGAGAAACTTCTATAATACTTGTTAATATATTCACTGCCTTTGACTTGTAAAGGCCGTCGTTCTCGGCAAGGAGTAAAACCCCGTTATTTTGATACAGCGTGCGATTATAGGCGTTTAATCCGTAAGTTGTAATTAACTCCTTAGCTTCGTTACGGCTGTCTTCTGTTAGACGTTTATCAGTAGAAAGTTTTGTTAAAGTCGATAGGCAGGTAGTTTTTAATGAATAATTATCTTTAGCTCGATTTTGCAAGACATAACTGGTTTTATCCAGTATAGTTTCTACTTCTTGTGAAACTACATTCTGATCATCTAATAATCCATTTAACGCATTGATTACTTTAATATTAGCATATGAGTTATCGTTAGTATCCAATGAAGTTTCTAATAAATGTGCTAATTCTATTTTGCCTATATCTATATTGTCGATATCTCTTAAAGATAATGGGTAATTTCTATCTTCTACCAGAGCAACACAAATATTAGTCAGAATCCCTATAATAATATTAGCATCGACAGGCGAATCTATATAGATAGTTTTATTATCATCAACTAAAGTAAGAATATTCTTTTGTTCTTCTACGGTAATCCCATTAGAGTGGATAAGAGCAACCAGAATCTCGCCTACTGTATCTATTCCTTTATTAGCACTTTCTGCAGTTGTCTTACCATTGATGGTATTCGTGATTTCCTTTTCCATATACTGAATAAGTTGTTCTGCCATAGTGGATTTTTGTGAATAGTCAATGCGTTCATTATTGGCAATGCTGTAAAGATTGGATAATGCTAAATCTCTGGTGTTTTCTGAATAATTTCCGGATAAAATCAGGTTCATTATCGGCTGGATTATCGCGGCTTTGTATTCGTTGCCTTCTAATGGGTTCTTATTACAGAAATCCAAGGTTTCCTTCAGTCCTTGTTGTATAGTGGCTTCGGAAGGGACAACACTCTGGGAAATATCGAATTTGCTGATAATAGACATAAAAGTGTCCGGGATCGTGATACCTTGAGAAGTATAATAAGAGTAACTGTCGGAGGAAGTGGATATTCCTTGGTAAGAGGGGGTAACCGACGTTCCGGATGAAGAACTTATAACAGCAGTTGCCGCTAAAGAAGAGTAGGAAAAGGAACCACCGTTATTCCAGGCGAAAGCATAAACCGGGATTAGTAGTAAGAAAGTGGAAACAAAAGAAAAAGGTTTGAAGATAATAATCATTGAAGATGCCTCCTTGTAAAGGTTAAATGACCAAGGAATAAAAAACCCGCCTAAAATATTACTTATCAGACGGGTGAGTTTAAGATATTTTATTAGGGAAAAGAGAGGAGTAAACCTCTTTTCCCGTAATGTATGATAGCAACAACAAAAGAAAATATTATCCGGCATAAGCTGAACACTCCAGATTTAGATTATTAAAAAAGTTTTTAAAAAAACAGCCACGGAACAAGGAGAAAAACCTCCCGACCCGTGGCTTAGTGGGAACAAGTAAACTATACATAATTAAGTAAAGAAGCAATTACATATATAAGTATATACTTATATAGTGTAAAAAAACAAGTGGCAGAGCCGACTTTTGTTACTATTAACAGAAAAAGGTGTAGAAATGAAGCTAAGAAATGTAAACAGCAACAAAAGTCGGTTCAGAGGACTTGAAAGGGTATGAGAGATAGATTATACTTTCAGTGTAGGATTGAAAGATCCTATTATTTTTGATGAGAAAAGAAAGAGTTTTACAAAAGCTTAACTAACTCTAACAAACTCTCGCAAAGAGAAGGGAAGCCACGGTCCCATGTATAGAGTAAGAAGCAATGTTTATTTTAGAGCAATGTCTGCCACCCTCGCAGGGATATTTCTGTTTAGTGAAGTAACCCTGCCGGCAAGGATGGATACTAAGATAAACATAGGTAACATAAGAACCCCGTTAGTAGAGCATCCCGTCCAAGGCAACAAATTCCCGAATATAAAAGAGATAATCAATAGTCTGACAAATATAGTATTTCCGGCAGCATATGCAGAATTGGTGCCGGGAGAGAAGGTGAGTCAGTTAGCGAATGCAGCGCCGCAGGCAGCCTGGCGTAAGGCAACGGAGTTAATCAGCGAGAGTAAGGCAGATGATACGGTTAGTACAGGTACCGGAGCAGTTAATGATACGGTAGCTGTGAGTGTGAATACCAACGTGGAGTTGGCTGATACGGTTGTGTCAGCGGACAGCAAGGTAGATGATACGGTTAAAAGCGAAGTAAACGCCAATAAGCAGCAAATAGCCGCTGAAGTCATAGCTGAAGTAAAAACCACTTTAGCAGATATCAGTGCTTATGTAGAGGAATTGACCAAAGAGATCAAGAGCGAAGGCGGCACTTCCGCAGAAGTGGTCAGCCAGCTGGAAAACACGATAAAAGCGGCAGTAAACGGAAATGAGACAATAAGCGATACTAAAGTCGAAGAACTTGCCGGGCAGGTGGAAGCGCTGGTAGAAGACTTAAGGACAGTGCTTGAGAATGCCGGTGACAATAGTGCGTATAAAGCTGCAATAGAAGATTTCAAGGCCCGGTTGGCTGATATGGTAGGCAATTGGGCTGAAGAATTAAGCGAAACGAACAATGTGCAGGTAGTCAACGAAAGCGCGCTTGAAGTGGAAGCGAAGCAGGCAGACAGCAATAACCAGGCAACACTGGTATTGGCAAATAATGAGGAATTGACAGCCAGCTGGGGAATCGAGCAGCAGGAAGCGCAGACCGGAGTTGAAGAGAGCAATACGGTGATCAGCGCGCAGGGAATGATCCTGCCGCCTGCGCAGATCGATATCCCTGGCGGCAGCAGGCAGGCAGGGACAGCTGCAACCAGCGCAGGGCAAACCAGCAATACGGTACAGAATAACGTGAATAGTTCGGCGGCCGGTGTATTGGCCGAGACAATAGATGTGAATAATAAGGGAATTTCAGCGGAGTATAGCAGCGCGGTGAACGTATTAGCGGACCAGAATAACCCACCTACGACAACGGGTCCGCCGAAGATCAACTGCGCCGCATATGCTTTATCCGCCTACTACGGTATCAGCGTAGAGGCCGCCGCAGCAATACTGAACCAGTATACCACCTACAATTCCAGCACCAAGCAGTACGAAACCAGCCTTGAAGGGTTACAGATAGCCACCGGATTACAAGCCAGAGAATTCAAAGTCAGCGAAATAGCGCAATTAAGCGGTAAGAATCTGCTGGTAGTCAACGGCAACCACGTAGTCAGCTATGATGCCGACAGCGGAATGGTGACCGATAACGGCACGGAAATGACGTTATCCGAATTCCTGACGAAATACAACTTAAGCGATGATACGGTTATAAGCGGCTTGGTTAGCGAAGAAGTCGGGACTGCCTTAAGCGCCGAGAAAGTGGCGGGGATTAAGGTATCCTGGGATGCCGGTGACGGCGGAAGTATGTTTGGAGATGGCGGGTTGTTTGGTGATAGCGGAATATTCGGAGATGGCGGGATATTCGGCAGTGATAGCGGAAGCGGCTCCTCAACCGACAGTTGGAGCGGCGATTATAGCAGCTATTTCGGCACTATAGATACCATCAGTTCCAGCGTATTCTCAACAGGTTCCTGGACCACCGGGGCAACATTGTCCTGGAGCGGCATCGACAGCAGCAGCTATTTCGGTAGCATTGACAGCATCAGCTCCGATTTTCTGTCAAACAGTTCCTGGACAAGCGGCGCAGGGATATCGTTAAGCAGTTTTAGCAATGTAGATTACAGCGCTTCCTTCGGTATAGTCGACAGCATTGTTTCTGACTTCAGCACCTTTTCCAGCGGATTGAGCTCAAGTTTCTCATTTGGGGCATTAAGCGGAGTTTCAAGCACAAATTACGGTTCATGCGGTGTAGGGATAGGTTCGGCATTGACCTCAAATGATGCCATTGGATCGTTCGACAATACCTTCGGTTCTAATCAGCAGTTAGGCTTGTCCAATGAACAATTCACCAGCCAGGATCAAATGCAGGCTGTGGTTTCGCAGGATTTCTTGCAAAGCAACAACAACCAGGAAACAGTCTCGGCCACACAGCTTTCTTCTTCCCAGGGAATGACCGCGGTCGCCGCGCTTTCCACACAGGACAGCAATATCAATAGCCAGGAAAATCAGGAAGCGTCTCATACCAGCTTTCACGCTTTTACATACGGGCAGAACGCGCAGGAACATGTGAATACATATACTATAGTTATCGCGCAGAATCAGAATGGTCAATTTTATTGTTTCAATGCGCAGGATAAAGAGAGTGTAATCGCGCAGGAGCCGATAGCATATCAGCCTTTGGAGTTACTCGGGAATAATTCCTGGACCGGTAATTACGTGAATTCTGCGATAGGAGGGCTTCCCGCCAACCTGAATACAGCAAATTCAATAGTCCCGTTCAGCGCGCCTGCGGCCACGAACTACGCTTATACTCCGTTCTCCACTATTTATGGTAACGGATTGGTTACAAATGCTTATATCAATTCTAACCTGGTAAGTCCTACCGGTCAGATCGGCACAACAGTGGCTACTATTCAGTATGATAATACTAATATCAATATCGTCAGCCAGGGGCAGGGTTTGACGGCAGGTGATATAGAGCAGCTTGTCGCCTCTTGGTTCGGAACGCAGGCAGTGACGGTTACATACTTTACCGCTGGAGGCACAACTACTACGGCTGCGGCAGATACTATTTTGGGGAGTAATGTAGTACCGATAGAGGCGTTAATATTCACCGATGCCAATAATAATGCGATCGCGCCCAATTCATACAACGGCATAGGTTATTTCTCTCCGGAGAATGTCCATGTGGGATTGGTAGCTTCAGAGGGGCCTGCGGGATCTGCGGCAGCGATAACTACCGCCAGTGTATGTCCGTTGTCTCCCACGGAAGCCAATATCGGCTTGGAACAGGCATTAGGCAATTTCGGGACACCCACCAATTTCGGCGGTTCATTACCTATCCCGAGCGCGTCAACCGGCCTTATGGATGTCAGCGACACCGCAAAAGAAAAGAAACAGTCGGTTGTAACAGGTTCATCCGCTTTTACCGGAATAACCGGATTTACGATCGATCCGGCGAATGTCATAAACCTCAATGATTATAAATTGAGCGATAGTAATATTATATCGTTAAGCACTACTTTAAATATGACTCCGGAGTATCTGGCTTCTGCGGTTTTTCCCTCGTTGACAAGCGTCGGGGTTGATTACATCGATATTAATCCCAGCGCGTTGTATGTAGGATCAAATTATAATGACGGCGTTAGCGAGGGCGTTATTGTAACCGTTAATTCCATCGAAACTGCCATATCCGTCTCTGAAACAGGATCTGCCGTGGATTGGAGCAATGTTTCTTCATTATATGCAGGGGTTGTGGCCCATGAAGAGGCCGAGAAGAGCGGTTCCTCTCATATTGAAGCGGTAGAGACGGAAGAGTCGGTTTACCAGCAGTTGTTGACCGAGGGCAAGCTTACTTATACATCCCTGGCCGCATTCTACGATGCTGCCGGAGCTGGATATGCGAATAACCCGGTGGCAGCATTATCATTAGGTGAACGTTTAACGTTCGTTTATACGGCTTCCAACGGAACAGTAACAACTTTTAACGATATTAACGGCGCGCAGTTAGTTATTTTGCATCAGGCTGAATTGGCGTTCAATGTGGCTTGGAATTGCGGATTGCCGGAAGTTCATCAAAAAGCCGATGCCGGGCTTAATGATTTACGGATTATTTACCAGGACAAAGCTAAGAGTGAACGTCTGAACGGGGATAAAGAAGAAGCTTACGAAGATATAAAAAACGCAGAACATGCCTATCCGGCGTCATCTGAACCGTGGATCATTCATGCAGGATTCCTTTTGCAGGATGCGAGAATAGCGGAATTCAATGATTTGATGAATATATTGTGGTTTTGCGAACATCCCGCTTTCAATCAGATCAATAGCATAGTCGGCTCCGGTGCCGTTATCGACCTCTTATATAATAAT
>Ga0074195_1000712_pt1 | contig 58648 bp, 54 predicted proteins | sample EPASupsiteHSE623_FD_64525 | JGI IMG/M metagenome (GOLD analysis project Ga0074195, IMG submission 64525) | Bioremediated contaminated groundwater from EPA Superfund site, New Mexico - Sample HSE6-23 | ecosystem: Environmental > Aquatic > Deep subsurface > Groundwater > Contaminated ...
TTCCTTGAGTCGTATGGCCAGTTCGATGGCATAGAGGTCGAGAGGATTGACGATGGTGTCCACCCCCTCGCGAACCATGGTCCCCGTCACGGGGTCCATCTTCACCTTATCGGTGTCCGGCACTTGCTTGATTGCGACGAGTATTTCCACGTGAACCGCTCCTGTGCGATGACGATTATCGGCAGCATCGATAATTTTAAAACGAGAATGAAAAATTAAACTCGCGGTTAGTTTCGCCGAAATGATTCAACAGGACAAGAGGGAGGGTCCCGGAACGACTTCAATTGAGCCTGTCAAAAGCTGAATTGATCCATTCCGGGAGGACATATTATTCAGCGAGTTTCCTTTCGCCGCAGCAGTCCGGGAACCAGGGACGCCAGGATGACGAAGGCGGCGACGACGGCGGCGATCCAGACCGGCGATGAGTAGGAAGCATCCGTTTCCAGCCTTTTTAGCACGATGCCGGCGTAGGCCCACACGATGACGAGAGGAGCGGCAAACTGTCGTTTGAGCAGGGAAAAGCCGAGAGCCACGGCGAGGCCGGCTACGATCACGAAGACCGTCCAGAACCGCGGATCCAAACCGAATCCGGACCAGCCCGCCTTGACGAGGACGGCAGTGGCGTTCGCGATCGTGGCTACCGATATCCAGCCGAGATAGACGCGTAAGGGGACGGTCAGGAAGAAACGTCTAGCCCAGCCTCTGACGCGATCTTTATCGAGGGCGCCGCCCCTGGAAAGTTTCGACTGATTCCCCGCCTCGAGGGCGATCAGGGTTCCCAAAATCACCAGCATGAGAAACATGGCCAGACCCACCTTTCTCCAGTGCCAGGCGAAAATCCAGCCTATATTCGCCGCCGCGTTGAGAAGGAAAAGCGTTGCGTCGGCCGGCCCCCAGGCGGAGCCATCATCCGAATGCCCCTCCCTCGCGGTTCTTCCGGCCTCAGCCAAAACGGCGACGATGTATCCCGCGAGAAGAAGGTAGATGAGGCCCCATATCGAAAACGTGAGGCCGGCGGGGACGAAAAGATTGGGAATTTCGTCGGACAGGACGCCGGTGTTCGCCCCATTCAAGGGCAGGGCGTTCGCGAGACCATTCGTGACAAGGACGCCGACGAAGGCGAGCGCCGAAAAGATAGCGAGAATGGTCGCGGTGCCGCGTTTTTGGAATTCATTCATCATTGGTGCACTCCTTTTACTTTTAGATATTCATGAAAGCTAATATATGCTTTTCTATTTTATCAGTCAAAAGAACCTGCCTCGGGACTGCACGGGCAAACGGCCGCGGGAATTGCGTCGGGAAAGAGCAGGGTAATTTTCGTGCCGCGCCCCGGCCAGCTTTCCACCGCGCAGCTAGCCTTCGCGCCGTAGGCGAGCGAGAGCCTCCGCGCCGTGTTCACGAGTCCGACATGTTCGGCGCTCTCGGCTCCGGCGGCTATGAGAGCCAGGAGCTCTTCAAGGCGTTCTTCGGTCATGCCTACGCCATCGTCCTCCACCACAATCCGCACTCTGCCCGAGTCTTGGTCGCGCGAAGCGCTTACCGTTATCGCGCCGCCTCGTTCCTTGTCGGAGAATCCGTGCTCGAAGGCGTTTTCGACGAGGGGCTGGAGAATCAGTTTTATACAGGGTATGGCCGAAAGTTCAGGATCCTCGGCGCATCTGCAGCTGAAGCGATCGCCGAAGCGCCGCCTCTGGAGTTCGGCATAGCGTCTGGCATGGGCGAATTCCGCGCCGAGCGTGGCGGGTACCTTCGCGTCGGCCAGGCTGTAGGCCAGCATGTCGGAGAGCTGCTTCACCATATCCGACAGGTCGTTTTTCCCGCCCGTCAGCTGCATGGCCTTGAAGGCGATGGTCGTGAGCGTGTTGAAGAGAAAGTGCGGGTTCATCTGCGCCTGGAGGGCGGTGAGCTCCAAGGTGCGCTGGCGAAGCTCGCGCTCCGAGAGGCGGATCTTGTAATAGTCGTGCTCGACGAAGGTCTTGAGCACGGCCAGGCTCACGTAATCGAGGGCTTCGTTGCGCGATTCGCGGAAGGGCGGCAGCGGCTTGCCCTGCCCCGCCGCCTCGACGATATCGAGGATGCCGTCCAGCAGCCTGAAGTTTCGGCGCGCCAGGGCCAAGGCCAGGGCGATTCCCACCGCCAGGGCAAGGGAGGCCAGCGCGCCTCCGATGAGCATGACCCGTCTCGGGATGCGCCTGAACTCCTCGGCCGGGCTGAGAAGATAGTACGCGAAGGGGAAGCGCTCCGATTGCCGCGATGTCGCGAAGTACCGGCCGCCGACCAGCGTGAGCGGCGTGAAGGCCGCCGCGGCGGAAGCGGGCGCCGGAGTCGAAGCGTTCTCGGTCGCGGGAACCGCGGCCTCGGAGGGCGGAAGGAAGGCGGCCATGGAGGCCTCGTCCTCGCCAGGCCGCAAGCCCGCGACAATTTTTCCGCTAGCCTTGTCGACGAGCATGAAACGGCCGCCCGCCGCTTCCGCCGATTTTTCCAGGAGGGCGTCCAGCTTCCTGAGATCGACGTTGACGGCGAGCACGCCCTTGCGCTCGAGACTTCCGGTACCCAGCATGTTTCTATAGAAGGAAAGGATTGGTATGCTCAATGGGAAATTGGGAAGCGGATGAAAGTCGCGCACCTGGGTCCAGGGCGTTATCTCCCCCATGTGGTCCTTGGTGCCGTCGAGCCACGCGGCGTCGGGGTAGTCCGCGAGGTGGGCGAGACCTTCCATCGACGTGATGATCAAGCCGGACGACGAATCGGTGATCACCGTGATGGAGTGCAGGTAGAGCCTGCTGTTCACCGCCGAGGCGAGAACGCTCTGCAGGCTTTTCGAGAGCTTGAGATCGGTATGGGAAGGGATGCCCGTCTTGAGAAGGTATTCGGCGCCGCGAGAGAACTCCGGATCGGTGGAGAGCCCCAGCGCTATGGAATCGGCCTCGCCGAACCACAGTTCGATATTTTCGGCCACCTGGCGAAGATTTCTTTCCTTGAGAGAGGAAAGTTCCTTGATCACGATGCTCTGGGTGAGAAAAATGGCGGCGGCGCCCAATACGACGAAGAAACTGAAGGGGACCAGGGCGATCCACAGATAGCCCCGATAGAGTCTCCTCCGATAGCGCGCCGAGCGCGGCCCTTCGCTGCGGTCCATGCGGGCAAGTATAGGCGCGGCGCGCCCGTCCCGCAACAGAGAAATATTCACCCGACGCTGGTACGATCCATCCGTCGCGATGTAGAATGGACAAGAACCTGGAGGAAAGAATGCGCGGATATACCCTGGAATACTATAAGGCGAGCGCCGATTACCTGCTGGCCCGCCTTCCCCGGAAGCCCGAGATCGCGCTGATCCTCGGTTCATCGCTGGGGCCGCTCGCCGACGAGATCGTCGATCCGATCGCCATCGATTACGCGGATATTCCCAACTTTCTCCTTTCAACCGTCGAGTCGCACGCCGGAAAGATGATTTTCGGTACGCTGGCCGGCAAATACGTAGCCTGCATGTCGGGACGCTTCCATTATTATGAAGGATACGACTTCGAGCAGCTGGCCGCCCCGATCAGGGTCTTCAAGCTCCTGGGGGCCCGCGCCGCCATCCTCACCAACGCGGCGGGATCGGTGAACACGGCCTACAACGTGGGCGACATCATGGTGGTGAAGGATCACATCAAGCTCATAGGCGCCAGCCCGATGCGCGGCCCGAACATTCCCGAACTGGGCCCGCGTTTCTTCGACACGAGCGAAATGTACACTCCGTCGCTACGTGCCCTCGCCCTCGGATGCGCCGAAAGAATCGGCCAGAAATACAGGACGCACGAAGGCGTCTACTTCTATTTCAGCGGCCCCCAGTTCGAGACGCCGGCGGAAATCAGGGCGGCGCGGATACTGGGCGGCGACGCGGTGGGCATGTCCACGGTCACCGAGGCCCTCACGGCCGCGCACTGCGGTCTGGACATACTGGCGCTCTCCCTCATGACGAACATGGCGGCGGGCGTCCTGCCGCAGCGCCTCTCCGCGGAGGAAGTCAACGCGTCGGCCGAGGAAGCGGGCGGACGCTTCAGGGCTCTGGTCAGGGAAATCGTGGGGGCAATGCGATGAGCGCGTTTCTTTTCAAGAACATAACCCTGATCGACGAGCGCTACGAGGCTCGCGAGGGCATGAGTATCGCCGTGGAAAACGGGCGGATAAGTTATATCGGCACGGCGGAGCCGCAAGGTTCCGGCCAGGGCTCCGGCTCGGCTTCCAGCCGCGCCTTCGAGGGCGAAATCTACGACGGCCGCGGGAAAGTGGCCATGCCCGGCTTCTTCAACACCCACAGCCACGTGCCCATGACCCTCATCAGAGGCTACGGCGAGGGACTTTCGCTCCATGACTGGCTCTTCACCAGGATGTTTCCCTTCGAAGCCCTCCTCACGGACGAGGACTGCTACTGGGGCTCCCTCCTCGGCATCGCCGAGATGCTCGCGAGCGGCACCGTCTCCTTCACCGACATGTACATGCACGAACCGGGCATCGTCCGGGCGGTTTCCGAAAGCGGCATGAAGGCGAACCTCGCCCACGGCTATTCGACGCGACGGAACGAAGAGCGCTTCGCGGGCTCCAGCGCCTGCGAAGGCACGCGCTTCCTCATCGGCGCGGCCAAGGGCATTCCCGAAGGCCGCCTCGTCGCCGACGCTTCCGTGCACGCCGAGTATACCTTCGGCGACGCGCGCATCGGCTCCGAAATCGCCGAATTCTGCGAAGCGGAAGGCCTGCGCATGCAGATCCACCTCTCGGAGACGAAGGACGAGCACGAGCAGGCCAAGGCCAGGCGCGGAATGACCCCGACAGCCTTTTTCGACTCCTGCGGCCTTTTCAGGGTGCCGACGACGGCGGCGCACTGCGTCTGGATCGACGAAAGCGACTTCGCTATTCTAGCCGAGCGGGGGGTTACCGTGGCGCATTGCCCCTCCAGCAACATGAAGCTCGGCTCTGGCGTGGCGCCCGTGGCGAAGATGCTCGAAAAGGGAATACGCGTGAGCATAGGCACGGACGGCGCGGCCAGCAACAACAACCTGAACGCGCTCGAGGAGGCGAATCTGGCCGCGCTGCTCCAGAAGGGCACGACGGGAGATCCTCTCATCCTCGGGCCGCGGCAGCTTCTGGAGCTGGCTTGCCGCAACGGAGCCCTTTCCCAGGGCAGGACCGACTGCGGTTCCCTCGATGTCGGCAATCGCGCCGACATCGTCGTCTATGACCTCGACGCCCCCCATCTGCAGCCCGTCTACGACGTTCTTTCCAACATTCTCTTTGCCGCGGGCTCAGGCGACATCGTCATGACGATGATCGACGGCCGCGTTCTGTACAGGAACGGCGAATACACGACCATCGACATCGAGCGCGTCATGAGCGAATCGCGCCGGATCAGGGACGAAAAACTGGCCCATCTGGCCAAAAAGTGAGTGAAGCAATGCCTACCATGAATGAAAGCGCGGCTATCGTCGAGAATTCAGCCCTCGTCATCGTGGGCAAAAAACGAGTCCTGGAGCTGATGACCGTCGCCCTACTCGCCGAGGGGCATGTGCTCCTGGAGGACGTGCCCGGCCTCGGAAAAACCGTCATGGCCAAGGCGCTGGCGCGAAGCATCGGCGGCGTCTTCAAGCGCATTCAGTTCACGCCCGATCTCCTCCCTTCCGATGTCACCGGATTTTCGATCTACAACCAGAAATCCGGGGAGTTCGTCTTCCATCCGGGCCCCGTCATGGCCAATATTCTTCTCGCGGACGAGATAAACCGGACGATCCCGAGGACGCAGGCCAGCCTTCTCGAAAGCATGGGCGAATTCCAGGTCACCGTCGACAGCGTCACCATGGATCTGCCCAAGCCCTTCTTCGTCATCGCGACGCAGAATCCCATCGAGATGGACGGCACCTTTCCCCTGCCTGAAGCCCAGCTCGACCGCTTTCTCATGAAGATCGACATCGGCTATCCGGACAGAAGCGAAGAACTGACCATCCTGGACCGCTTCATGCGCAACGACCCTCTCGTCGGCCTGGAAGCCGTTTCCAGCCCCGAACGCATCGTCGAGCTGCAGAAGCGCAGGAGCGATGTCCTCGTCGCCCCCCAGGTGCGCGAATACATCGCCGACCTCGTCGGCGCCACGCGGAGCCACCCCAAGGTGCGCTACGGCGCGAGTCCGCGAGGCTCGCTCGGCCTCATAAAGGCGGCGCAGGCGCTCGCGGCGATACGCGGGCGCGGCTACGTGATTCCCGACGACGTGAAAGAACTGGCGGGGCCAGTCCTCACGCACAGGATAATCCTCCGCCACGAAGAAAGGGCAAAAGGCATGTCCGCGAGCGCCGTCGTGGCCGAAATACTTGAGAAGGTGCCCGTCCCTTCGCCGGTTTGAGAAAGAAACGACAGTGAAAACCGACAAGACATCCTACGGCGTCTCCAGCTATTTCGTCATAACGCTTTCCGTCGCGACACTGGGCGTAATTGCCTTCGGCGCCGCGGCCGCCTCCTCCATCGCCCTGGCCACCTTCGCGGCCACTGCCTTCATCCTGATGGTCGCCATACGCCTTTGGGGAAGGCTCGGTCTCGCCCGCCTCGAGGTGTCGCTTGTATGCGACGGCGACCGTTTCTTCTGCGGGGACAGCTTCACCCTTCGCGCCGAGATCTCCAACAACAAGATACTCCCCGTATGGATGCGCCTGACGCTGAACCGCCCCGAAGCCTTGAAGTCCTTAGCCGCCGAAAGCGTCGAAGGGGAAAGCGGCCTCCTGCCCTTCGAAAAAATCTCGGGTTCCTGGAGTTTCAGCGCCGAGAGCCGGGGCATTCACCGCCTTGGCCCGGCCACACTCAGCGCCGGCGATCTCCTCGATCTCTATAGAAAGGAAAAGATCCTTCCCTTCAGGCAGGAAATCGTCGTGTATCCCCGCATCCTGCCCCTCCGCGATCTGGAGCTGCCCTTCAGGGATTATTTCGGCATACGCCCATCCAAGGGCATCATCGAGGATCCCGCTTGGTACGAGGGCACGAGAGAATACTCGGGCAACAAACCCGCCAGGAACATTCACTGGAAGGCGAGCGCCCGACTCGACATTCTCCAGGAGAAAATTTTCGAGCCCACCACGCATCAGAAGATTTTCTTCCTGATGAATGGAGAGGGTTTCAGGCGCGCCGAGGACAAGGCCGGTTTTGAATCGGCCCTGGAAATGCTCGCTTCGCTCGCGACGCATTTCGCGGAAACAGGCGCTTCTTTCACCGTGGCCACCGATCGCCTTGTCAAGGATTATCCTGCTGTACTCCCTCTGGGTAGAGGGCCGGAGCACCTGGGCATGGTCCTCGAGCTTCTGGCGCGATGCGAGTTCGAATGGGGCCAGTCCATTCTCCCCCTCATCGGCGGCGTAGGCCATCAGGGCGCCGGCTTTGTCGTGATCGCGCGCAAGCCGGGCGAAAGCATGAAAAAGTTTTACGCCCTTCCGGCGACACGCAGGGACAAGGTCATGTTCATCTTCGCGGACAAGGGGGACAGCGACGAAACCAGCGCCTACCCCTTCACGACCTTCGACGCGCTTCGCCTGAAAAAAGAAGGCGAACGATGAAAGCCTCCCTCGTCTTCCTCGCCGCCATGGACCTCATGAAGCTCCTCCTTCTCGCTTCATACGCTTTCCAGGCATTCGGAAACATCCTTTCATTGAGCGGCGCCTTCCCCTATGCCTTCGCCTCCCTCGCCTTTTTCTTTTCTCTCGCGCTCAGCCGCTTTCTCCGCCGAAAGAACATGCGCATCGCGTGGTTCGCCCTTATTGAGCTGGCGGCTTTCGCCTTCTCCTTCGCGGCGATATATTCGTCATTCCTCGGCGATGGCTTTGATTTGGCCGCCCTTTTGCCCCGAAATGACGGCGACTCGGCTTCCTACCTCTTTATGCTGACGATCATCGCGGCATTCTGGCTTCGCGCGGCCTGGCTCGAAGCGCAGAAAGCCGACCATGAGTTCTGCGCCGCGCGTTTCGACGAGGGCATCGCCCTGCTGCTCGCGGCTTTCCTCCTGACGGCGCTCATCCATGTGGAGAATCCTTTCCCGAGTCGGCTCGTCATACCCTTTTTCCTTTTTGGCATTCTCGCCCTCGGCATGTCCAAGAGCGAAGGCGCCAACCGCGGCGGGCTTTCGCCCAAATCACGGAGGACGATGGTCGCTTCCGTGGCCGTCATTTTCGTCCTTGCCGGAGCCGGCATTCTTCTTCTCGTGCCCGCCCTCACCGAACCGGCCAGGCAAGCCGTTGTCGCTTTAAAGCGCGCTTCGGTGCCCGTTCTGCGCATGATTTTGGACATCCTCCAATGGCTTTTCAGGGAGAGGAGGGCGAAGTTCGGCGCTCTTCGGCAGGATGGTGACGCTATCTCCTCCAACCCGTCACCCGCGATGGATGAGCAGCCCGCCAATCCTGTCGTCATGTGGATAGTCATGGGCGTGATGGGATTGTTCGCGCTATTACTGCTGGGCTTTCTTATCGTTCAGCTTCTCCGCCTGCTCGCTTCCCGCACGAAAAAAGTGACCGACGATCCGGGTTCACGCTCTATTTTTAATTGGCTGAAGACCGTCTTAAAGGCTTTGGCGGGGATTATGTCCCGGATCGGCGGCTTTATCGCCCGAAACCTGCGCCGAAGCGGTTACGGTAGCGCTGCCCTGGCGATGTACGCGCGGCTTTTGGCCGTCGGCCGCTTCGCTGGTCTGCCCCGCAAGCCATGCGAAACGGCGAGGGAGTACTCGTTGCGCCTGGCCGCCACCTTTCCCGCCAGTGCCGGCCAGGCCGCATTCATCGCGGAAACAGTGGAGAGGGAAGTGTATGGCGGCCTGGCCGTCGATGCCCCGTCAGCCGCTCGGCTCGCCGCCCTTCGCCCCCAAATAACTCACCGCGCCTTCCTCGCCGAGCGGCTCCGCCTCTCCCTGCGAAACCTCAAACCGCGACGTTAAAGAGTCCGCTCGCCATGCCGTAGGATTCATCCAGGGCGCTGGGCCCCAGGTTATTTACACCGATTTCTCGGCCGACGGCAAGGAAATCAAAGCAGGCGCCACCCAAGGCAGGATTACCGTATCGGTTCGCGGACCCCAACCGCGAAGTAAGCCGAAAATAAGAATGAAAATTTCATATTGTGAAACATTGCATACCTTATGTTTCACAAATCACGCTTAAAATCGGATTTCACCTTGTTTTATCCCCATATAGAGGTAAAATCGAGACATAAACCGAACAGTCCGTAAAATCTGCGTTACATGAGGTTTCAATGTTTCCCGAAGTTCTCATCGCCATTGGCATTGGCTGCGCGCTTCCCATCACCTATCTGACGGTATGCAAGCGGAAGATACGGAAGGAACTGAGGCGAAAGCGCGGAACCCCCATAAGCATAAAATGGGCTCCGTTATGGACGGAAATGGAATGCGAAGGAAGGCACGAAACCCGATTCGAGGTATGGTACAAGGATTCGGGCGGCGAACCCCGTCTAGCCGTCTGCGCGACCAGGCCCTTTTCCGGAGTGTACTGGAAAGAAAATCCGTAATTTCCCCGCGATGCCGCCCAATATTTGATATACGTTATTCTCGCGGAGGGCTAAAACACCGGGAATTGACGACGTGACGTATACTTATTCCATGAAAACTTTAAAATGGCATAGGTTGGTGATTCTTCGCGCGGCAATGACTCTTGCGCTCGCCATCCTGACGCTGGCCAGCCTCGGCGCCCAGGATGCGGTGACCGCGCCAACCCTGCAGGAGCGAAAGTCTTTCCTCGATTTCCCCGGCAAACTCAACTATCACATGGTGGCGGGATGGACCTCGACGGGGCTTCTCTTCGCGGCAGGCGCTCTCGGCGCGGCGCGCGCTCTAGACCTCATGAACAGAGGCCACAACATCAGGCATGATCTGGGTATCGACGATGAGGACGATCCCGCCATCCGGAACGCGCTCGGCGGATTATGGGAAAACGGACAGACGCTCCGCTGGCTCCACGTGGGCTTTCTCTTGACGGGAGAAACCCTCTATCTCGGCAACGCGGTCACAGGGCTCTCCATGAAGCTGCCCAAAGGCGAAAGAACCCTCGCGTCTGACATCCACCTCGTCTCCTTCATAACCCACGCGGCGCTCATGGCCAGCGAAATCCTCATCGGCGTCATGACCACCGACGCGTTAAAGAGGGGAGATCATGAGGCCCATCTTGGGCTCGTGACGGCGCACGCCGCGATTGGCATCGCCATTCCCTTGGTGATGGGGGGAGCGGGGCTGGCGGTTACCTCCTTGGGATTATGAAACATGGCTTGACAACGGTTTCAATCAGTTCCAGAATCCTTACAAAAGGGAGAATGAATCAGTTACTCATATTTAGAAAATCATCGAGAAAAAATAAGCAACATGATAACAAGTATGGCTGATTCATAAAAGTGATGCGTAATAAAAGTTTTACTTTTTCACTTGTTCTTTTTCTGGCTATGGGAACTATTTCTTTCGCCCAGAACGCTGTTGTCAGGGAAATTCAGCTCGACAATTCTGTTTACCACATAAGCAAGGAAAAACTGGACCAAACCCCGCCGCTCATCGTCTGCAAGGTCAATGTTCAGAATCCCGCTCTGGATATCGGCAGATTCTGCTTCTCGGCGGCTTTGACCGAAGACCGCAAGCTGAAGTATCTCAGCGCCATTTTGGAGTGCAGCAACGATTTCATCGCCTCCGGAGAATTCGAGTGGCAGTTCCCCTCGGAAGGGAAGCTCAGCATGTACGGCAAGGCAACTTCCAAAAAGCTGAATAGCGGCGCGATGGAGTACACGATTCGATTTTTCATGAACGAGGACGATTTCTATAATCGCTCATCGTTGATGAAAGACAGTTATGCGCTATTGAGAATATATTCCAAGGAAGGCGGCTTCAGGGAATTCAAGACGCCATTGCTGGCATTCATGACGCTTCTGAAGGAGACGGCTGAATAGCATGTACTATTCGACGATCGTAGTTTCGACAATGCTGTCGGCGCTTTCCATGCCCATGATCATAGGCTTCGCCCGGAAGAAAAATCTCTACGACAGCACGGGCGGGAGAAAAATCCACAGCGGAAAGATCCCCCGGCTGGGCGGTATCGGAATGTTCTGGGCATTCTTCTTGGCCTTGGGCATCTTCGGACTGATTGGGAGCCGCGGCGCCCTTGCCGGCTTTTCGGCAAGATTGACAGGCCTTGCGCCGCTGGCGCTGGGAGCGGCGGGCATGCACTTCCTCGGCCTCGCCGACGACATCCGCAGTATTCCCGCTAAAAAGAAATTCATCGTTCAATCCATTATCGCCGCTTTCATCGTGGTCTCGGGGTTCAGCTTCCGGGGTTTCGGCTACGGTACGGATGCCCTATCAGGCTCCCTGGGCCTTTCTTCTATCATCATCAGCTGGGGCTGGATCGTCGGCATGACGAACGCCGTCAACCTCATCGACGGGATGGACGGACTCGCGGGCGGAATATCGGCCATCGCTTCGATCGCCTTCGGCTTTTTCTATCTCCTGGGGGGCGACGTTCCCGGCGCCTACATCTGCCTTACGCTCGCCGGCGTCGTGATCGGATTCCTCTCGGTGAATTTCCCCGCTCCCAAAGCCAAGCTTTTCATGGGCGACTCGGGCAGTCTCTTCCTTGGATTCGCTCTCTCGGTGATGCCCTTCCTCGGGCAGACGAAAATCGGTTACTCGGCAGCCGAGGGTTCATGGTCCCCCGGCCTGCTTCCCTCGATGGCCTTGTTGGCCATCCCCATGATCGACACTCTTCGCGCCATCGTCAGACGCGTCCGCGCCGGCCTGTCCATCGGCTCGCCCGACCGCAAACATATCCATCACCTTCTCCTGGACCACGGCTATACGCCGCTGCAAATCCTGAACATCGTATATTTCGTCATGGCGACGCAGGCCTCCCTTTTCATCGTCGCCCGAACCACGAAAAGTTTCCTCGCCCATTGCCTCACCTTCGTCTCTTTCGGCATATCGGCAGCCCTTTTCCTCTATGTGACGCGGCTCGCGCCGAGGAAACCTTCCCCGACCGAAAAATAAACCGCCGCGAACGGAAGATAGAAAAAAGCGTCTCAAAGAATCCCTGAAATCTCCTCTTGCATTCCAGAATCGCTGCTGTTACTATCGGCAGTTACATATGGAAAAGCGAATGTTCAATAATTATGCATCAGTTGAGCATAATTATACTCAAGTTTCCCCCAAGACTTCGGCGGCGGCCAAGCCGGGAGCGGCTGGGCTCTATGATCCGTCGAGCGAAAGGGACGCCTGCGGTCTCGGCATCATAGCCGATCTGCAGGGGTGGTCCAGCCACTCCATCATCGAAGACGCGCTCACCGTGCTGATGAAGCTCGAACACAGGGGAGCCGTTGGCGGCGACAGCAAGACGGGAGACGGAGCCGGCATCCTCTGCCGCATTCCCGATCTCTTCTTTCGCAGGGAGATGGGCATCAGCCCCGATATCGCGAATTCCCCCGCCGATGAGGGCGCGGGGAAGCCTTTTGATGGCTTGCCTTATGGAGTCGGCGTCTTTTTCATGCCCAACCGCCCCCTCCCCTTCATCGACGCCAAGGCCATGGTCGAGGCCGCGGCCGGCAAGGAGAAGGTGGAACTGCTGTCATGGAGAGATGTGCCCGTACTCCCCCAGGTGCTAGGAGCCGGGGCTATCGCCAGCCTGCCGCGGATTTGCCAGGCCGCCTTCATTTCCAGGAAGGCAGACGGCTCCCTCGCGACGGGAGATGCCCTCGAACGTCGACTCTATGTTCTAAGGAAATGCGTCGAGAAGGAGGCTTCCGAAGCCGGCTTCTGTCTCAACGACTTCTACATTCCCTCGCTCTCCTCGCGTACCATAGTCTACAAGGGCATGTTCGTCGCTTCGCAGTTCGCTTCATTCTATCCCGATCTGGGCAGGAGCGATTTCTCGAGCGCCTTCGCCATCGTCCACCAGCGCTACAGCACGAACACCTTCCCCTCCTGGCCCCTCGCCCAGCCTTTCCGCATGATTTCACACAACGGCGAGATCAATACCCTCAGGAAGAACGTGAATGCCATGCGCGCCCGCCAGAATACCATGGCCTCGCCAGCCTTCGGCCCTGACATCGCCAAGCTCCTGCCGGTGATCGAGGAAGCGGGTTCGGACAGCGCCATGTTCGACAATATGTACGAGCTTCTGCTCCGCGCTGGCCGTTCTCCCGAACAGGTCTTCATGATGATGGTGCCCGAACCCCATAGCTCAGATTTCGGGATCTCGCGCGACAAAAAGGCCTTCTACGAGTATCACGCGGCCCTCATGGAGGGATGGGACGGCCCGGCCGCGATGACGTTTACCGACGGATTGACGGTCGGCGCCGCCCTGGACCGCAACGGTCTCAGGCCATTCCGCTACACGCTCACCCGCGATGGACGTTTCGTCGGTGCCAGCGAAGCCGGCGTGCTGGACCAGAACGAAGCGGAAATCATGGAAAAGGGAATGCTTAAACCGGGACGGATGCTTCTCGTCGACCTCGCGCAGGGAAGGCTCATCAAAGACCGCGAGATAAAATCGCGCGTCTGCAGGGAAAAGCCCTACAGGCGCTGGCTGGAGAAAAACCATCTGGAACTGCGCGGGCTGTTTTCGGCTGCTGACGCGGCCGTAGCCGGCGAGGATTCGCCGAAACAGGCCAATTACTTCAGATACGACGAAGAGTCGATGCGGACCCTGAAGCCTATGCTCCTCAACGGCCAGGAGGCAATCTCGGCTATGGGATCCAGGAAACCGCCGGCCGCGCTCTCGCGCAAGCCGGTCTCCCTCTATTCCTATTTTCACCAGCTTTTCGCCCAGGTCACCAATCCGCCGATCGATCCTTACCGGGAAAACCTCGTCATGTCTCTGGAAAACTACATCGGCAAGGAACGCAATCTCCTGGAGGAGTCGCCGGCCCACTGCAGGCAGCTCAAGCTTCTGCATCCCATCCTTTCCAATACCGACATCAGAAGGCTGCGCGAATCCAGCCTGCCGGATTTCGGCGTCGCCACCGTCTCGATGCTCTTTCCCATAGAGGCAGGGGCGCGGGGCGAACTCCTGGCCGCGGCGGTGGACAGAATCTGCGCCGACGCGGAACGCAGGGTGGACGAGGGCGTGAGCCTCATCATCCTGAGCGACAGGGGGGTCGACGAAGGACACGCGGCGGTACCGGCCCTCCTCGCCACGGCGGCGCTGCACAGCCACCTTGTCGCGGCGCGCAAGCGCCATATGACAGGACTCATCGTCGAGACAGGAGAGGCGCGCGAAGTGCATCATATCGCCGCGCTCCTCGGATACGGCGCCAGCGGCGTCAATCCGTGGATGGTCTTCGAGCTCATGCCGGGTTTTCTGGCAAAATCGGCATCGTTGGCCATTTCGGGCGTGGAAGGCCTTTCGGATAACTACATCGAAGCCACGAAGAAAGGCATCCTCAAGATTCTCTCCAAGCTGGGCATCTCCACGATTTCATCCTACAGGGGAGCGAAGCTCTTCGAAGCGGTGGGTGTGGCCGAGGACCTTATAGGCAAATACTTCAAAGGCACCGAGTGCCGCTTCGGCGGGATCGGCATGGGGGAAATCGAAAGCGATGTCCTCGAAAACCACGGCCGGGCTTTCGGGACGACGGGGGCTGCCGCCCGGACCGATCTTACCGCCGCGATGAAAGAAGCGCCTTGGCCTCCGCGTCTCGCGGCGGCCATGACAAAGGCCCTGCGGGACGAAGACATGGCGGCCTGGCGCGTCTATGCCGACGGCATGGACGACCCGTCCAGGCCTCCTTTCGCGTTTCGGGATCTTTTCTCCTTCAAGCCCGCGGCTGCCATTCCCCTCGACCTCGTGGAAAGCGCCGCGTCCATCGTGTCGCGCTTTTCCGTGGCGGCCATGTCCTGCGGAGCCATCAGCCCCGAAGCCCACGAGGCGCTCGCGGCGGGAGCGAACTCCGTCGGGGCCTGGAGCGACTCGGGCGAGGGCGGCGAGGATGAGGAACGCTGCGCGTACAGGGACAGAGGGCTGGATTCCAGGAGCGCGTCCCGACAGGTGGCCTCGGGCAGGTTCGGCGTGACCGCCTCCTACGCGGCGGGCGCGAAGGAACTGCAGATCAAGATAGCCCAGGGAGCGAAACCCGGCGAGGGCGGCCAGCTCCCCGGTCCTAAAGTGGATGCCTATATCGCGAAACTGAGGCACGCGACCGTTGGACGTTCCCTCATCAGCCCCCCTCCCCATCACGACATCTACTCCATAGAAGACCTCTCCCAGCTCATCCACGACCTTCGCTGCGTCAACCCCGGGTCCAGGATCGCCGTGAAGCTGGCCGCCCAGGCGGGCATCGGGGCGGTGGCCGCCGGCGTCGCCAAGGCGGGCGCCGACTGCGTCATCGTATCCTCGGGCGACGGCGGCACCGGGGCAGCGCCCCTTTCCTCGCTCGACTACACGGGCAATACCTGGGAAGCCGCGCTTCCCGAGATCCGGCAGGTCCTGGCCATGAACGGCCTGGACGCGAATATCGTCGTCCAGGTCGATGGACGCCTGCGGACCGCCCGCGATGTCGTCATCGCTGCCATACTCGGCGCCAGGGAATTCGCCTTCGGCACCGCTTCCCTCATCGCCATAGGCTGCGTCGCCTGCGGCCAGTGCAACCTGGATCGCTGCCCGGTCGGCATAGCTACCCAGGATCCCGCGCTGCGTGCCAAATTCCAGGGAAAACCCGAACACATCGGCGCTTTCTTCACCAATATCGCCAACGATGTTCGGGCCATCCTCGCTTCCCTCGGCGCCCGCAACCTCGACGACATCGCCGGGAAGTGGGAACTCCTCGATTTGGGCGGGAGAAGCTCGACGCCCAGGGAAAAGCTTCTCCACTTCGACAAGATCGTGGAAGCCCTCGAGATATCCAGACGCTACCCCATCGAGGAGGAAGGCGACACGGACGGCTCGGGCCCGCCCCTCCTGCCTCCCCCGAAGGCGGGACTCAGGCGTTTCGAAGGGGGAAACCGCCCCAAGTTCGCCCTTCCGGAAATCGACCTTCAGCTGATCGAATCCGCCACCGCCGCTCTCGCGAAGGGCGAACGCGTGGACGTGGAAATGCCGATCCGCAACGCGGACCGCTCCATAGGCGCCGCGCTCTCGGGCAGTCTCCTCAGATCGGGAATCACCCTTCCTTCCGATGGAATCACGGTCCGCTTCACGGGCTCGGCAGGCCAGAGTTTCGGAGCCTTCCTGACGGCCGGCATCGGCTTCCACCTGTCGGGGGAAGCCAACGATTACCTCGGAAAAAGCCTTTCGGGAGGGAGAATCGTGGTGCGCCCGCGTACCGAGTCCCGCTTCCTGCCCGAAATGAACGTGATAGCCGGGAATGTCTGCCTTTTCGGGGCTACGGCGGGGGAGGTTTTCCTCAACGGCCAGGTGGGGGAACGTTTCTGCGTCCGCAACTCCGGCGCCATCGCCGTCGCCGAAGGCACGGGCGACCACGCCTGCGAGTACATGACCGGAGGCTGCGTGGTAATTCTCGGACGCACGGGGGTGAACTTCGGGGCGGGCATGTCTGGCGGATCGGCCTATGTCCTTGACGAAGACCAGCTTTTCGACACGCGCTGCAATCCCGCCGATGTCGACCTCGAGGCTTGCGCGAAGCCCGAAGACATCGCCTTCCTGAAGGACGTCATCAGGCGGCATTACGGCCTTACCGCGAGCCCCCGCGCCAAGACGATTCTCTCTGACTGGGAGGAGTACCATCCTCTCTTCGTCAAGGTGACCCCGCGCTGAATGCGTTTGACGGATAATTTTGATTGACAGATAGCCAATCCACGGTTAGCATTGACTCCATCTTAACACAACCTTAACAAATGGAGGCTATCGTGAATAAAGCATGCAGGTTATTCATCGTTTTCGGACTTCTGGCGCTTGTCGCGTCGGGCACCTGGGCAGAACCGAGCGCGGAAATCGTCGCCGCCGCTAAAAAGGAAGGCAAAGTCGTCGTCTATTCGATAACCTCGCGCATTTCCAACGCCGCCGCCGCCTTCGAGAAAAAGTATGGCATCAAAGTGGAAGCCTACAATCTCAAGGATGGGGAGCTTATCGAGAAGGTTACCCGTGAAGTGGGCGGCAACATTCAGGGCGCCGACTTCGTCATCTCCCAGGATTCGGGCCGCGTCTATGGCCAGCTCATCAGCACAGGCCACCTCGTCAACTACGTCCCGGAATCGATGAAGAACGTCATTCCGAAGCAATACCAGGACCCCCTGGTTTTCCAGTACATCAACAAGGTATTCATCTTCAACAGCGAAAAGACTCAGACACCTGTCATCAAGAACGTTTGGGAACTCACCGAGCCAAAATGGAAGGGACTCGTTCAGTTCAAGGACCCGAAACTCGAAGGCGTCAACCAGAACTTCCTCACCATGCTCACCTCTCCCGAATGGAGCGCCAAACTGGAAAAAGCCTACCAGAATCTCTACGGCAAGAAACTCGCGCTCACCACGAAAAATGCCGGCTATGAATGGATCAAGCGCTTCTTCCAGAACGGGCTTCTCCTCGGCAACAGCGACACCACCATTTCGGAAAACGTCGGCATCAAAGGCCAGCCCGCCCAGACCATGGGCCTCTTCGTCTACTCGAAGACTCGCTACGACGCGAAAAAGAACCTCGCCCTCCTCCCGATGACCGATGTTCAGCCCTTCTCCGGTTTTCTCTATCCCGCCTTCCTCCACATGACGAAGAACGCGAAGAACAAGAACGCCGCCAAACTCTTCATCGAGTACCTGCTGACCGCCGAAGGTTTTGCCCCCTGGAGCAAGGATGTCGGATCCTACTCATCCAATCCGACGATTCCCGTCGATCCGGCAGATCATCCCATGTCCTTCTGGGAACCCAAGCTCATCATCGAGGACCCCGCCTACCTCTTCGAGAACAGGGCTGATGTCGAGGAATTCGTCAACACGATTTCGAGCAACTAATAAAGGGATAGTGTGAAGATAGCCAATAGATTCAGAGCTTTCATCAAAAAGCCTCACAACGTGATATTAGTCATCCTGGCGATAGCCCTGGCCTATCTCACGCTCTTCCCGCTTGTATCCCTCGTCAGGGACACCTTCATCGTCCACCCCTCCGAGATCATGTCGGTGAAACATGCCAAAGTGAACGACGTGACGCTTTTCCACTGGCGGAAGGTCTTCCTAGACGGGGAGAGGAGCCTCAAGCTCTTCTACCAGCCTCTCTGGAACACGGTCAAGGTTTCGCTCTACAGCAGCATCATAGCGATACTCTTGGGCGGAGCCGTGGCCTGGCTCGTGACGCGGACCAACATACGCTACAAGAAGTTCATCTCCGTCGTCTTCATCTTTCCCTATATAATGCCTTCCTGGACCCTCGCCATGGCCTGGCTCAACTTCTTCCGCAATCGCCTCGTCGGCGGCGCCCCAGGTCTCTTCACCGCCCTGACGGGGATAGCCACGCCCAACTGGTTCGCCTACGGCATCTTCCCCACGAGCGTCGTGCTGGGGCTTCACTATTCGCCCTTCGCCTACATCCTCATCGGAGGCATCCTGCGCAACATGGACGCCAACCTCGAGGAAGCGGCCATGATCCTCAAGGCCTCGCGGGCGAAAATTATCACCCGCATCAACCTTCCCATCATAATGCCGGCCATTCTTTCCACGTTTCTCCTCGTATTCTCCTCTTCGATGAGCGCCTTTGCCGTGCCGGCCTTTCTAGGCACCCCCGTGCGCTTCCAAGTTCTTACCACGCAATTGTACCGCACCCTCAACGGCCTCAACCCCGGCTACGGCTACATCATGGCCGTCGTCATGATCGTCATCGGCACCCTCATCCTGGCCGCCAACCAGTGGTTCGTCGGCAAACGCAAATCCTTCACCACCATAAGCGGGAAGAGCTCCAACTCCTCTCTCGTGAACCTGCGGAAATTCCGCACGCCCGTCTCGGCGGCGATGGTGATCCTCATCTGCGCCATAGCCATTCTGCCCCTCGTCACCTTCGCCATCGAATCCTTCATCATGGCGCCCGGCGATTACTCCCTCAAGAATTTCACGACCCAGTTCTGGGTTGGCCAGGGCGCAGAGGATGTGGGCGGGGGCGAGCCGGGCGTGCTACGAAACAAGTACCTCTATATCGCCCTCTGGAACAGCATCAAGCTCTCCGTCGTCGTCGCTTTCTTTTCGGGCACGATCGGCGGCCTGGCCGGCTACTCCATCGTCCGCGCGAGAGGCACGAAGCTTTCCACCGCGGTCAACAATCTGGCCTTTTTCCCCTACCTGCTGCCATCGATGGCTTTCGGCGCCATCTACCTTTCGATGTTCTCCAAACCTACGCTGATCATACCCTCGCTTTACGGATCATTCGCCCTTCTCGTCCTCGTGGGCGCCGTGAAGTATCTGCCCTTCGCTTCCCGCTCAGGCATCAACGCCATGCTCCAGCTTTCGGGCGAAATCGAGGAAGCCGGCCTCATCCTGGGCATCCCCTGGTGGAAGCGCATGACGAAGATAATCTTCCCCATCCAGAAGGCGAGCTTCCTCTCCGGATATCTCCTGCCCTTCATATCCTGCATGCGCGAACTGTCGCTTTTCGTGTTGCTGATCACGCCGGCCAACCGCGTCATCACGACCCTGCTTTTCCAGTACAACGAAAAGGGCTGGAATCAATATGCCAACGCCATTAACCTCCTCATCGTCGCCATCGTGCTCGTGTTCAACACCGCCATCAACAAGATAACCGGTGCATCCATCGATAAAGGAATCGGGACCTGATATGCCGCAGATCACGCTGAAAAACATCACCAAGAAGTTCGGCAAGTCCACTGCCGTCGACCACCTCGATATCGTCATCCAGGACGGCGATTTCGTCACCCTCCTCGGACCTTCGGGCTGCGGCAAGACGACCACCCTGCGCATGATAGCCGGCCTCGAAACACCCACCGAAGGCGAGATACTTATCGATGACAGACTCGTCTTCTCATCGGAAAAAGGCATCGACATCGCGCCGGACAAGCGCGACGTGGGCTTCCTGTTCCAGAATTACGCCCTCTGGCCGCATATGACGGTGTTCCAGAACATCGCCTTCGGACTCGAAAACCTCAAATGGCCTAAGGGCAAAATACGCTCCCGCGTCGATGAGCTGCTCGTCATGCTCAAGATCAGTGACTACGAAAAACGTTACCCGAGCGAGCTCTCGGGCGGACAGCAGCAGCGCGTCGCCATCGCGCGGACCCTCGCCACGGGACCTAAGGTCCTCCTCCTCGACGAGCCGTTGAGCAATCTCGACGCCAAGCTGAGAACGGAAATGCGCGCCGAGCTGAAACGCCTCCACCTGGAAACCGATTCGACCTTCGTCTATGTCACCCACGACCAGCTCGAGGCCATGACGCTCTCCACCAGGATTTGCCTGATGAAGGAAGGCCTGCTCCAGCAGTACGAACCGCCGATGCAAGTCTACGCGAGCCCCGCCAACATCTTCGTGGCCGACTTCGTCGGAAGTCCGACCATAAATTTCATCGAGGCGACGGGCAGCAACGTGAATCTCGACGAGATAAAGATAGAAGCCAAGGGCATGCGCATGCTGTTCACCCCCACATCAGGGAGCATCACGCTGCGACGCGGCCACCCCGTGAGCCTGGGCGTCCGGCCGGAAAACCTCAGGCTGGGAGTGGAACAGGGCTTGCCGGCCAAAATCTATTCGACCCTCCCTTCAGGCATGGAAACGATCGTCAAAGCGCAGATCGACGGGCAGCAATTGACATCGGTGGTCTTTGGATCCGTCGACTATCCCATCGATATGGATATGAACGTGGACTTCGCCGGGGACCACTGCCTCCTTTTCGACAGGGAGACGGGCGTCCTGCTGGCGACAGGTTCAGTCCGGATAGTGTGAGGGCATGGCCGCATGAGCGAAAAGAGAATTCTCATCGTCGACGATGAGCGCCATATCGTCGAATTCCTCGTGATGAGCCTCAGGCAGAACCACTACGAATCGCTCATCGCGTACGATGGCTATGAGGCGATAGCCGTCGCCCGCGGCGAGCGCCCGGACCTCATTCTCCTCGATTCCATGCTTCCCGGCATGAACGGCGCCGAAACCTGCGCGGCGCTGAAGCAGAACGCCACTACCAGGGATATCCCTATAATCTTCCTCACCGCGAAGAGCGAGGAGGACGACAAGGTGACGGGATTGAGCCTCGGCGCCGACGACTATATCACGAAGCCTTTCAGCCTTCGCGAGCTCTTCGCGCGCATCGAGGCCGTGCTGCGCCGCTCGGGCCGGCAACCGGCGGCTGGCGGCGACGGCAGGATCCGTATCCAGGATCTCACGATAGACATGGAAGGCTTCGAAGTGGAAAAATCCGGCAAAAAGGTTCCGCTCTCGCCTACCGAGTTTTCCCTTCTCGCCGCGCTCTCGCGCAGGCCAGGCATTGTTTTCTCAAAAAACGAACTAGTTGAATCGCTCAACCTTGCCAGGGAAGCCGCCGCGGGACGTTCCCTCGACGTCCATCTGCGCAATCTGCGAAAGAAGCTGGGGACAAGCCCGACAGGCTCGGGATATATCGAGACGGTGCGCAGCAGAGGACTCAGAGCCATCGAATGACGGAAAACTGGCGAGAAAAATGCGCGGCGCTCCAGAATCAGCTGGACGAGATGACTCGTCGGAACAACGAGCACAACAATTACATCAACTCGGTATTTTCGTCGATGGAGGACGGGTTTTTCCTGACCGACACCGAAGAACGCATCGTCCTTTTCAACAGGAGCGCCGAGAGCCTCCTGGGCATCCATGGATCCTGTCTCTTCGATGGCGGAAATAAAGCGCACAACGCGACGATGCGGAAAATACTTGAGGAGTGCCGCTCGGCCCGCATCGAAAAAAGCGGAAAGACCTTCGAGACGAAAAATGACATCGGATTCAATATCCAGGTGAATATAACACCCGTGATGAGCAAATACGGCGAACGATCCTTCATTGGCATTCTCGCGATCGTCAAGGACATAACCGAAAGGAAAAAAGTCGAGAGCCTCCGCAAGGAATTCGTGTCCACCGTATCCCACGAATTCAGGACGCCCCTCACCCTCATCTCCGGCTTCATAGAGATGCTGAAAATGTATGACAACCTTTCGCCAGAAGACAGGAACCGCAGCCTGGAAATACTGGAGATCGAGACGGAGAGGCTTAAAAAACTGATATCCGAGCTTCTCCTCCTCTCGAAGATGGAGAATAAAATATCCACCGAACGGCGGGGCTCGATCGATGTCGAAAAGATGCTGCGTCAGGTTCTCACCGTTCTGGCTCCATTCGCCGAGAAGAAGCGCCAAGCCCTCGAGGCTCGGATCTCCCTGCAAGGGCTCACGATCAGCGGCAACGAAACCTGGCTTTTTCATGCTATCCACAATCTCGTGGAGAACGCCATTAAGTATACGCAGGAGGGCGGTTTCATACTCGTGGAAGCGAGCCCGACCGTGGAAGATCTCGCGATCGCCGTGTCGGACAACGGAATCGGAATCGCGGAAGAGGATAGGGAAAGAATTTTCGAACGCTTCTACCGTGTGGATCAGGCGCGCAGCTCTCAAACCGGAGGCAGCGGACTGGGGCTCGCGATCGTGAAGGATATCATCGCCATTTTCGACGGCAGCATCGCCGTTTCGAGCGAACAGGGGAAGGGTTCCACCTTTACGCTGCGCATTCCCCTTGATGGAGACCGGCCGCGGCATCAGCCAGACGGGCAAAAGGGGAATTTAGGTGAACAGGACAGAGGATGAAGCCGCGGGAAGGCTATCGATAGAGCTTTGGACTTTCGGCTACAAGTACGGCGCGATCGAGGCCAATCTCGTGGTCGACGTCCGTTTTCTTCCCAACCCATATTACGTGCCTTCGCTCTGCCACATGACCGGCAAGGATGCAGATTGCGCTTCCTACGTCCTCAAGGACGAGGAAAGCCAAGCCTTTCTCGATGCCCTGACCGGACTCATCCTGCGGATGGAGGCCTCTTTCAGGGCTCAAGGCAAGAAATCGCTGAAGGTCGCGGTGGGCTGCACGGGCGGGCAGCATCGCTCCGTAGCCGTGGCGGAAGCCCTGGCCGCGGCGCTGCGAGAAAAAGGGTTTATACTGGAGGTAATTCATCAGGAACTAAAGCGAGCGAGGCCTGCCTGACGATAGCGTGATATGCGGGGAAAAGCATGCTAGACTCTCTCCTGGTGACGAAATCCTGAACTCAGCGAGGGTGACCGGAAGTGTCGACTGAAAGCGCGGCGAAAGGTGATGGCAAAGGTTACGAGGAGAATTACCGCCTCCTCGCGGAGAACTCCACCGACCTCATAGTGCGCATCTCGATCGAAGGCATCTGCCTCTATGTCTCGCCAGCCAGCCTCGAACTTCTCGGCTACGAGCCGGGAGAGCTGGAAGGCCGGAACGCCTTCGACTTCATCCATCCCCTGGACAGGAAAGCGGTGGCCGAAGCCCTGGAGCCCGAAATTCTCTTCCGCTCCCACAGGAGGATCGACTGCAGACTGCGGCGCAAGGACGGCTACTACCGCTGGTTCGAAAGTAAGTTCCAGTTTTTCGGCGATATCATAACCCGGCAGCTGCAGATCATCGTGGTAGCGCGCGACATCAGCGACCGCGTGAAAGCCGAGCGCTTCAACACCGTGCGCCATTCCATAGCCGCCTTGAAGACGACGGAGACCGATCTCGAGCGCGAATTCGCCGACATCCTCGGAACGATATGCGGAAGCCTCACCTGGGATCTCGGGGAGATCTGGCTGATCGACGACAAGGAGGTCCTTCTCAGGCGGAAGAGCTTCTGGCATGGCCGATCGGCTAGGCTCAGACGCCTCGTTGAAGCTTCCGTGGCGACAACCCTGGCCCCCGGCGTCGGCCTGCCCGGGCTATTGTGGAGCAGGGGCGAGGCGAGCCTCTTCGACGACCTGCCCTCGCTGTACTCATCGGTGCGGCGACGAGAGTATGAAGAATCGGGTCTCGTATCGGCCATCGGCACCGTCCTCATCGATGAGGCGAAGATCTACGGCGTCGTGCTTTTTCTCAGCCGCAGGAAAATCCAGCGCAATAGGGAGCTGCTGGACATGATCGCCGAAATCGGGGCCGGCCTCGGCAGCTTCCTGGCCAAGTTCAGGGCTCGCGAACGCTTCGAGGCTGAATCGCAAAAGCTCGGCCTCATGGTGGAGGAAGGCGGCGCCCAGATACGGGCGCTCCAGGCCGAGGTGGCGCGGCAGCAAAGGCTGGAGCAGGACATCCTGATGGCGGCCGAAGTGCAGCGCAGCCTCCTCCCGACGGAAAATCCCGACATACGCGGCTTCGAGTACTCTTCGGCCGCCATCCCCGCCCGCTATATCAGCGGGGATTTCTATGATCACATCATGCCATCCCCATCCCTCTGCGACATAATCATCGCCGACGTCTCGGGGAAGGGCATTCCGGCCGCCATGATGACTTCGGCGGCGCGCATGATGTTCCGCCATGCCGCAAGCCCCGACAATCCCCCCGCCAGTCTTCTGGCCGAGATGAACGAATCCCTTTATGACGATCTCGAGCGCACCGAGATGTTCCTCACCGCCCAGCTCATTCGCATCGACACGGATCGCGGATCCATAGCCTATGCCTCGGCCGGACATACGGAAGCCCTCCTCTGCCGTCCCTCCACAGGTGAATGCCGGCGCCTGCCCTCCACCGCCCCGCCCATCGGCGTCATGAAGAAAGCGGACATAGGCCAGCTGGAGATACGCGTCCGGCCGGGCGATTATCTTGTCATCTACAGCGATGGAATCACCGAGGCTGTCGCCGCCGAAGGCGGCGGCGAACTCTTCGGCATGGATCGCTTCATCGACCTGCTCGGGAAGGCCTCTGGCCTGTCGGCCGCGAATATCGTCCAGAAAGTCCTCGCCGCCGTGCGGGATTTCTCGGGCGAAGGCTCCCTCGCCGACGACCTCACCCTCATCGTCCTGAAAGCGACGCGGAGGGAACTCCAGCTTTCTTCGCCCCCCACCATGGAGTGTCTCGAGCCGGCCGTCGCCTTCGTCAGGGACGCTTCCCTCTCCTACGGCGAGGCCTTCGCCGACGCGATGGAACTCGTGGCCTCCGAGCTCGTGACGAACGCCATAACCCATGCCAGGCCGGGCGAAGCGCCGGGAGTAGCGAATGGCGCAAGCGCCATGACTATCCACCTCAGTCTGGAGCAAGACAGGATGATCTTCGACATCGGCTATCCGGGCGAAGCCTTCGACGCCGAAAGCCTGGGGCTCAAGCTTCCCCCTCCTCTCGAGGAGGGCGGGCGGGGCATCCTCATCGTTCGCGCCCTCGTCGACGAGCTGAAATACGAACACCAGGGGAATGGCCCCGCGAACATCAACCGCTGGCATATCGTCAAGATCGCCAGAGAGGAGAAAGCATGAATCCAGCCCGAAGCGGCAGCCACAGCGGCAGCCCCCGTGACGGCAGCCCCCGTGACGGCAGCCCCCGTGACGGCAGCCATGGCCGTGGCGACCGCCGGCTCCTTCTCTCCCGCGCGATCGGCCTCGTCTCAGTCGCCCTGGGGCTGAACTACATCATCTGGCGTTATTTAGCGAGCCTCAACATGAAAGCCCTCTGGTTCGCCATCCCCATGGTGATAGCCGAAAGCTACGGCATCATCGACATGGTTCTCTTCGTCCTGATGTCCTGGCGCAAGATCGACAGGGAAGCCCTTCCCCCTCCCGAAAAAGCCGAGGTCGATGTCTTCATCACCACCTACAACGAACCCGAGGAACTCGTCGGCATGACGGCCAAAGCCGCCATGCGCATCGACTGGCCCGACAAGAAGGTGTACATCCTCGACGACGGGGCGCGGGAATCGATGAAGAAGATGGCCGACGAGCTCGGCTGCGGCTACATCAGCCGGGGTCCGGAGTGGGCGAAAAAGCCGCGGCACGCCAAGGCCGGCAACGTCAACAACGCGCTGCTCGAAACCTCGGGCGAGTTCATCCTCATCCTTGACGCCGACCAGATACCGGCTCCCGCGATCTTCCGCAAGACCCTGGGCTTCTTCGCCGATCCGGCCGTCGCCTTCGTCCAGACGCCCCAGTACTTCTATAACCTGCCGCCGGGCGACCCCTTCGGCAACGAGGCTTCCCTCTTCTACGGCCCGATCCAGCAGGGCAAGGACGGCTGGAACGCCGCCTTCTTCTGCGGCTCCAACGCCGTGCTCCGCCGCGAAGCCCTCATGCAGATCGGCATTCGCGAATACGTGGAAACCCTGGAAAAGCGCGAAAGGGTAACGATCGAGAACCTCATCAAGCGGACGGCCAAGACTTCCTGCGACGACGAGGACAGCTGCGCCGCGGTCGGGCGGCTGATGGAGGGACTCAAGGCGGCCCGAACGGCCCTCGACGACAAAGCCCCCCTCGAACGCGTGAGCGATCTCGTGGGCGAAGCCGTCAGAGACGCGGAATTCCTCGTCGCGAGGAAAGACGTCGGCGAGCTGGCGACGGCGATGAAGGAGCTGGCGGAGAGCGGCGACATGGACGCGGCCGCCGTGTACCGCCACATCGTGGGCAACCTGGACTCCCTGAGCCGGCAGGCGCCTTCCTCGGCCCTCGACAAGCTCAGGATATCGCCCGAATACATGGAGGCCCTCAACCTCTCGCGCAGCGAGGAGGCCATCCCCGTGCAGGCCCTCGCCACGATCAGCATCACCGAGGACATGGCCACTGCCATGCGCCTTCACTCCTTCGGCTGGAAGAGCGTGTTCTACCCTGAGGTGCTGGCCTACGGCCTCGCTCCCGAGGATTTCGGAACATCGCTCAAGCAAAGGCTACGCTGGGCCCAGGGCACCATACAGGTTTTTCTCAGGGAGAATCCATTCACCAAGAAAGGCCTGTCCTTCGCGCAGAAACTCATGTATTTCGCCACCATGTATTCCTACTTCTCCGGTTTCTTCAACCTCGTCCTCCTTCTCGCGCCCATCGTCTTCTTCTTCACGGGCATAGCGCCCGTCGCTTCATGGTCCGTTGATTTCTTCGTCCGCTTCATTCCCTTCTTCGTCATGAACAAAATCATGTTCAGGTTCGTGGCGGCGGGCATTCCCGTGTGGAGGGGCGAGCAGTACAACCTGGCCATGTTCCCGCTCAACATAAAAGCCGTGATAAGCGTCCTGGGCGGCAAGAAGCTGGCCTTCGTCGTCACTCCCAAGCACAGGGACAGCGGGAGGGATTTCAGGCTGATCTGGCCTCAGGCGACGATAATAGCCCTGAGCATCGCCGCCGCGATCTACGGCCTCGTCATGTTTTTCTTTGGGAAAGGCCTCAACATCATCGGCCTCGTGGTCAATCTCATCTGGTGCGTCTACAACATCATATCTCTCGGAGTGGTGGTGAAGGCGCTGTATTACCAGCTCCCAAAGGACTGGAGCGCCGAGCCGCCCGAATTTTTGACCGAACGCGACATAACGCATTGAGCATGGAGGATTCCTGAATGGACCTTGTCATTGTGGAGAAAAACGGCGGGGAAGGCTGCGACATCGTCGCCCTCTCGGGCCGGCTGAACGGCGCGAGCGCGCCCGAGTTCAAGCAGAGGATCAGGCAGATCGTGGAGGGCGGAAAAACCAGGTTGATACTCGATATGGCGGGCGTCACCTTCATCGACAGCTCTGGGCTCTCCGCCCTGATCTCGGGACTCAAGGCGACGCGGGAGGCCGGCGGATTCCTCAGGCTGGCGAGCCTTGGCAGCCAGGTAGCGGCCGTCATCAAGCTCATGATGCTGGACCGCGTCTTCGACGTCTACGCCGACGTGACCGCGGCCTTGCCATAAATTGACATACATCGCGGGGGATCAGGATCGTATGCCCATCCTGAAAATCCCCAGCAGGCTTTTCTTGGAAAAGTCGACTTCTCCCCTCATGGCTATCCTCTAAACCGAAGTCTTCAACAGCAAGGTTTCCTTTTCCCATTTGTGTCATTGTCTGAGGCATTGTCCTTAGGGGCGCCGTTCGGGACTCCCCCGGTTTTCGATCCACCCAAGCCATCCGGTTCCTCTTCATCCTTTATTTCTTCTATTTTGACGTTGCAGCAACCAGACTTTTTGGGCCTGAACAATGTGGCGAATACGCCCTTCGGCTTGTTGTCTTCCATCCAGTGATCTCCTTCCTAGATAAAATTGAACACAAATCCGGCTGTCACCGCCGTGAAGAACACGACAGCGATGAATACCGCCACCAGCCGCTTCTTGAAAATGCTCGCCAGCATGCTCATCTCGGGAATGCTCATTCCCGCCCCGCCGATAATGAGCGCGATCACCGCCCCAATGCTCATGCCTTTCTGCGTGAGGGCGACAGCGACAGGGATAACCGTCTCGGCCCTTATATAAAGAGGGATCCCGATAATCGCGGCCACGGGAATCGCGAGAGGATTCCGCGGTCCTGCGATCCTGGCCACAAAATCCGTGGGCATATAGCCATAGATAGCGGCACCGATGGCCACGCCGATCGCCAGATATGCCAAAACACCTCTAAAGTCGTACCATGCGCCAAGGAAGGCTCTTTTTAGCTTCGCGCCGAAGGTCGGGAGTCTTTCCTTTTCTTGAGCGCCCCCGGTGATCCGCACATTCCTCACATCTTTCGAAAATCCTAAATTTTCCAGTACCGCGCCACTTACCATGGCTGCCGCAAAAGTTACCGTAAAATAGACGAGGCTGGCTTTCCAGCCAAGCAATACCCAGAACATCGTCAGTATGATCGGGTTGAGCAGGGGGGAGGCGAGAACGAATGACATCGTGGCGCCAAAAGGCACACCGGCGCGCAGAAGCCCGACGGTCATGGGAATTGTCGAGCAAGAGCAGAAGGGCGTCACCGCCCCCATCGCCGCGCCGAGGAAATTGCCCAGCAAACCCTTTCTGGACAGCCATCGCTTGAGCGTATCATCGGATACGTACTCGAAAACAATGCAGACCAAGGTGCTTATCCCCAAAAAGAGGACTGTCAACTCCGCAAAAATCAAACCGAAAAAACGCAATGTCACCATGAAAGAATTCATCGATTAGCCCTGAAGCCGAGCAGGCTTGCTTAAACGCTGGCGTGACACCTGGGATAGCCCGAGGCATGCATGCGCCTCGGGTATCTCAGGTATAGAAGAGAATCAGAACCCGGCCGCTATGCCGTCGCGTCTGGGATCGGCGCCTCCATAAAGGAGGCCCGCGCTATAGTCATATAGGACGGCGTGTACGCCGCCGAAGTAGACATCCCAATCGTTGCGGACAGTGACCGTGTGGCCCAGCCTCTTGAGCGCCTCCATGGAATTGATGGAATAGCGGCCTTCCATATTCAGAGAGCCTGATGCCATCTGAAAGAGGCGCGGATAGAAAATCGCCTGGTCGATCGGCATGCTAAAGTCCACCACGTTGGAGATGATCTGCGCCACCGTCGTGAAAATCCTCGTCGCTCCCGGAGAACCGACAGCCATGAATGACCTTCCCTGTGGGTCGAGGACGAGGGTAGGGCTCATGCTGGATAGGGGGCGCTTGCCTGGCTCGACAGAGTTGACGGAACCCGGAGTGGCCACGAAATCGTCCATATGGTCGTTCATGACGATGCCCCAGCCGGGAACGACGATACCGGAGCCAAATGTATAGTTTATCGATTTGGTGACGGCCACCATATTGCCCGCCTTGTCCATGACGGCGAAGGAAGTCGTGGATCCGGATTCATACTTTGAGGGGTCTCCGGCAGTGACGCCAGCCATGGGCTTGTCAGGATTAATCTTGGCGGCGAGCGTCCTGGCATACTCTTTGGAGCTGAGCCCATCGAGAGGAACTTTTACGAAGTCGGTGTCGGCCATGTATTTTGCCCTGTCGGCAAAAGCCATTTTCATGGTTTCCGCCCAAAGATGAGCGGTGGCGACTGTTCCCTGGCCTGTTTTCTGAAGGTTGAAGTTCTCCATAATATTGAGTATCTGGATGAGATGGGTTCCGCCCGAGGAAGCGGGAGGTACCGAGAGAATAGTATATCCGCGATAGGTGCCTTTTACCGGTTTGCGGATTTTCACCTCATAGTTCGCGAGATCTTCCAGCGTCAGAATTCCGCCTCGTTTCTGGACTTCGGCAACCATTGCCTGGGCGATTTCGCCCCTATAAAAAGCATCTTCGCCGCCAGCCCCAATCTTGGCCAATGTCTTGGCAAGGTCATTATTCGTGAAAGAAGACCCAATTTCGTAGGGTAGCCCGTCTTCAAGGTAAATCGCGGCGCCATTCTCGTATTTTGTGAGCTTGCCAAAATTATCCTTTATCAGGCCTCCCAGGTTGGCGGTGACGGGAATACCTGTAACCGCGCATTTTATTGCCGGTTCAACCATCTCCATGCGCGACAGCTTCCCTGAGCCGAACGTATTGAAAGCGTAGAGAAGCCCTTTGACTTCGCCGGGAACACCGATGGAAAGCGCTCCTTCCGTAGTGGACCTAGGGATCACCTTACCATCGGACCCAAGAAACATCGTCGGTGTGGCCGCTGCTGGTGCGGTTTCACGGAAATCGATGACCACGGCTTCGTCCATATTCGCCATCTTTATGGTCATAAATCCGCCGCCGCCGAGTCCTGAAGAGTTCGGCTCCAGAACGCCAAGGGCGAAGGCTGTGGCAACAGCGGCATCCACCGCGTTACCGCCCTTTTTCAGAACCTCGGCGCCGATTCGCGAAGCCTCGGGCTTCGCGGCTGATACAACGCCGTTTTGTCCCTGGGCCGTGCGCCCATAAATGTTTTCCGGCATCTGCGCGGTTACGAGCATACACCCGAACACCAGCAATGCTCCCACGGAGACCAGCTTTTTCATAGAACCTCCCGAATAATGAAACTTTTTAAAAGCCAAACGGCTTAATAATTCATTAAGAAGCGGAGAACGCGGGCCTACTCCTTCCTGGCGATCACGCTGGCGACACAGCACATTCCGCGTTGCCACATGTCGACCGCAATTTCGTATGCCTCATAACCTTTTGCTGTCAGCGCATATATTTTTCTGGTACGACCGTGAACGATCTCTTGTGAGCATATTAAGCAGCCGCAGTCGAGGAACTCGCGCAGGACTGGGTAAATAGTACCTTGGGTTGGGATGCAAAAGCTTTTGGTGATTCTGTCTACGCGATGTATGATCTCATATCCATGCGCCGGGCCGTCAGTTAAAGCACTGAGAATGAAAAACTTGCAGAGGCTGGAATTCAGGATGCTATCCCAATAGCATTCGGCAGTATAGTCAATACATTTCAAGACAATACCTCGATGATCTAGGTATATATCCAGATGCGTAGCCCGTCAAATTAAAAACGGATTTCCTATAGCGGAACAATTTTTATAATAACGCGGAATTTCCTATACGATTTGCAGAACGCCGGCGACAGCGACAATGAGCCCGCAAAAGCGCTTAAACCATATCCCTGCCGTGCCAGTACCTCTTTTTCTCAATAATTCCCCCACATAGTCGCCGAAAGTTCCCGCCGCGACGATGGCAAACGTGTGTCCAGCGGCATAAAAAATCATGAGGGAAATGCCGAAAGCGACTTCACCGCGGCCTGCCGAAAACACAAAGCCGAGCATCGGGGCAAGAAAAGCAAAGGTACAAGGGCCGAGAATAACGCCATAAACAAGTCCCAGAATGAATGCGCCTAAGGGACCCCGGCGCTCTGGCATTACGTTGAAGGAGAACGATATTTTCGAAAAAGGAGGGATATCCATGAGCCATAGACCGCAAAGAACCAGAAAAAGGCTTATCGCAATCGTCAAGCTTCGTCCGACATCTCCCAGAAGCCGCCCCGCCGCGCTCGTCGCGACGCCGACGACGGCTAGCATAGCCAATAGCCCAAGCGAGAAAAGTAAGGAGAAAAAAAAGGCTTTCCGACGGTCGGGCCTTTTACCTTCGTTTACATAAGCGACGATAAGGGGAATAGCCCCCAGGTGGCAGGGGCTCAGCAATACGCTGAGAACACCCCAAAGCAGAGCCGCGGCGAAGGCCCAAATGGAGGGATGAGAGAACGCGCCGGTTATCGTGCTAACGATGGCTGTGATCACAGCTTCACGCCACCCTTGGCGAGAATCTTGTACAGCTCCTCGGCAGGAAAGAATCCTTCGTGGCGGAAATACTCCTTGCCATTTTTATCCAGGAATATCTGGGTCGGGATTACCTTGATCTTGAAAAACTGGCCATAGGGTTGGCCCTTGGGCGTCCATACATCGTGGAATATCACTCTGACTTGGCCAGGGTATTTATTTCGCACTTCCTCCATTATCGGCTGCATGGCCTTGCAGGGGATACAATTCACCGAACCGAGTTCGATGAAGGTAACGATGGGTTTCTGAGGGCTGAGCGTTGCCGTCTGGGCCGACAGCGGCCCAACGCCCCCAATCACGACGATGAACAGTAAAATATATATCCCGGCTTTTATCTTCATACTATTCCCCATTTACCCCGCCGAAGCCACGATCAGGCTATCGCCCCGAAGGCTAGTCCGGCTGCCGTCGAGAGACCCACGACGAGCACGACATATACTATCGTTTTCTTCCAGCCCAGTTCGCCCGATATGACGAGAATCGAGGGCAGGGAAAGGCTCGGCCCCGCGAGAAGAAGGGCCAGCGCCGGCCCCTGCCCCATGCCCGCGCCCAGGAGCCCCTGTACTATGGGGATCTCGGTGAGGGTGGCGAAATACATGAGGGCTCCTGCGAAGGAGGCCGCGAAATTCGCGAAAAAGGAATTGCCTCCGAGAAGGCTTGCTATCCATGCGCTCGGGATAAGCGCGTCATGGCCGGGACGTCCGAGAAGGAAGCCCGAGACGAGGACGCCGCCGAAGAGCAGGGGAAGGATCTGGAGCGAGAAATCGCGGGTCGCGACCACCCATTCCACCCTTTCGTCCTTGTTGAACCAGCGGATCACCGTGTAGGCAAGGACAAGGGCGAAGGCGCCCGTGATCCAGTATTTCGCCGCGAAAATGGCGTCCCATACGGAGCTTCCTCCCTTGGAACTGGCCCAGTTCACGAAGACGAGTATGCCGATCATGCTCGCCATGTAGACAATCATCTGGCCGAGGCTGCGAGAGGGCTTTTCGCCGGGCGCGGTAAACATCCGGGCATCAGCGGCTCGTTTGGCGTCATCCTTGCGGAAAATGAGAGCCATCATTAGGCCGATCACCACGGAGAAGACAATGGCGCCTGCCGTCCTCGCGACGCCGAGCTTCCAGCCGAACACCTTGGCAGAGAGCACGATCGCGAGAATATTGATCGCCGGACCCGAATAAAGAAAGGCCACAGCCGGGCCGAGGCCGGCGCCCTTCTTGTAGATTCCCTTGAATATGGGCAGCACCGTGCAGGAACAGACAGCCAGGATAGCGCCGGAAACCGATGCCACGCCATAGGCGACGAAGCGGTTGGCGTCCGGCCCCAGGTAGCGCATCACCGCCTGCTGGTTGAGGAAAACGGTGATGGCGCCCGCGATGAACATGGCGGGCACTAGGCAGAGAAGTACATGCTGGCGTGCGTACTCGCCCAGCATGAGGAAGGCCTCGTTCGTCGCCCCAAGGACGCGCGGCGCCTCGAAGGGGATGAAATAGGCGGCGAGAAAGACGCCAAAGACAAGGATCAGTTTTTTATTCGGAGACCATTCTTTCGAACTCATGCCCTTACCTTCTCGCCGATGCTCGCGGCTATCGACTCGACCAGATCGCCGGTGATTTTTGTCTTACCCTTCTCCACGCCGAAATCGGTCATGACGAACTGTGTATAGGGAATCCCGTTCTTCTCGAAAATCCTTTTCCCGCACGAAACCTTGCAGCCATCGAGGACGATGTTTCGTGTCGCGTTCCTGGCCGATTCCAGAAAGCCGGAGAGATCGGCACCCATAGCCGCGAGGCAGGTAGAGTCGGCCACCCCTTCGCGATTGAGGGTCCTCATGACCTGATCCGCCAGAAGGCCTGTATTGGCCGCCCCCGAACAAGCATAGACGAGATTGGTTTCGCAGGTTCCGCCGCAATTACAGGGCATGGAATTTGCCTCCCTGGAGATAGGAAGCCACCTGCTCCTTCGTGAGCACGCGTCCGACGCTCTTCACGTCGCCGTCGATCACGAGAGCCGGCGTCATCATCACGCCCATCTCCATGATCGCATCGATGTCCGTGACCTTTTCGATATCGGCCTGGATGCCGAGTTCGGCCACGGCCTCACGGGCATGCTGCTCAAGAAGCTTGCATTTCGGGCAGCCGGAACCAAGAATCTGTACTTTCATGACAACCTCCATAAGGTAAAGTTCAGCTCAATTTCTCCGCCTCTGCATAGAGGCGCTCAACTTCTTTCTTCGGCAAAGCCTTGCGGATCGCGAAGGCGATGATGATGATCCCCACGATATCGATCGCCAGGCGGGAGAGGGCAAACTTCATCCCCAAAGCCGAGCTTTCGAATAAAAGCATGGGTATTTTGGTCGTTGACCAGGCGCCGATGAAAATCAATATGTTCATGAAGTTAGCGCCCTTCTTCATCAGCACGGCCGCGAAGGGGAATGCGCCATACAGAGGCCCCGCGGCGAAGGATCCCAGAAGGAAGGCGATAAACGTCCCCTTCCATCCCGACTTTTCGCCCATATAGCGTATCATCTTCTCCCGCGGCACCCACACATCGAGCAATCCAAGGAGGATGAAAATGGGAGGGATGACAAGAAGCATCGTCTTGACCTGGAATGCCAGGGTAGAGAAAGCCTTGTCGCGGTAATCCGGTATAAAAAGTATAAACGCGGCGAATCCGATCGTCGCGACGATCGCACCCATGTATCGTTTCATAGGTATATTCATGATCCCACCACCCATCCGACGAAGAGCGCGGCCACAAGGGAGAAGATAAAGGCGAATCCGTTCCGGAGAAGCGCGGCGCGTTTCCCGAAATACTTCATCTCCATTGGCAGGGTTACCACCCCCACCATCATCAGGCTCGAGACGAAGGCCGCGATCTGGGTAACGCCCGCGCCTCCCTTAAGCAAAGCAGCCGCCGCGGGAAAGGCTACGAATCCGGGGATCAATGTTATCGCGCCGACGAGGGAAGCGCCCAGAAGCCCCCAGATCCCGGAATTGCTTCCCAGGAATCGGGAGATCATCGCCGTGTCGAGCAGGGCTAGAGCGATAGATACCAACACAAGCACCACAAAGAACTGCGGAAGGATATTCTCGAAGGCCTTAAGGGCTTTTTTCATGGCAGTCCTGGTCTTTGTCCGATCCTTGACAAAGGAGACGAGAAGCCCCGCCCCGGCAAAGACATAGAGAAATATCGTATCCATGAGCACCTCTTGTTTCTAATTGTGGAAACTTTGCAATGAAAAGTCAAGGCCTCTGTTGACATTTGTTTCGAAACATTGCAACATTAACACAATGGATGAAAAAATTCTGCAGCGATACCTATTGAGAGCTGAGATGTTCAAGGCGCTCTCGCATCCGATGCGGCTCTTCCTCCTCGAAAAGCTGCGCGTACGCCCCTGGTGCGTGTGCGAACTGGCGATCGAAGCGGGAATCGACAAGTCCGTGGCCTCGAAACATCTTTCTCAACTGAAAAATGTCGGACTGGTCGATATCGAAAAACGGGGAACGCTCGTCGAGTACAGGCTCACCGCCCCATGCGTCCTTGAGCTGGGCGCCTGCGCCGAATCGGCTATCATCGCCGAACGCAAGAAAAGACTGGACCTGCTCATTCAATCCCAGATTTCATGATCCCGCAGGTTGAGCCTCGTCGTATCCCCGTCTCGTCAGCGGGAGCGACCGCATCGATACAATGAAGAAAATCCAGGATGCAGGTGCAGGACAGCGAATATAGCACCGTCTGCCCTTCCCGTCGGTCAGCCACGAGTCCGGCTGACCTTAAGACCGCCAGATGTTTCGAAACCGTCGATATATCGGCGCCTATCTCGCCGGTGAGTTCGCCGACGCTGGCTTCCCGATCCGCAAGCCTCATCACGATATAGAGCCGCGAAGAATGGGCGAGGGCCTTGAGAACCTGTACCCGCCGCTCATGCAGGGCTTTCTCGTTTGTGTCCATCTTGATTGGCATTTTCGCCAAAAATAAGCAGGCTGTCAATGAAGAGCTCTTGACTAGTCTTCTACATTTGGTAGAATCGCCAATATAAGGTTAGCGCGATTTCAAAAGGAGCAGTCATGTCCGAAAAGCGGATCGGCTTTTTTCAGAAGTACCTTTCACTCTGGGTATTCCTCTGCATCGTGGCCGGCGTCGCCATCGGGAGACTCCTGCCCGGCGTTCCGGCCTTTCTCAACAAGCTCGAGTACGCCCACGTTTCAATCCCCGTAGCCGTTCTCATATGGCTCATGATCTATCCCATGATGCTGAAGGTCGACTTCCAGAGCATCAGGAACGCCGGGCGCAAGCCCAAGGGCCTCGCCATCACCCTCGTCGTCAACTGGCTCATAAAGCCCTTCACCATGTACGCCATAGCCTGGCTCTTCCTGAAAGTGATCTTCAAGGGACTGATCCCCGCCGACGCCTCGACCGACTACATCGCAGGAGCGGTGCTGCTGGGCGCCGCGCCCTGCACAGCCATGGTCTTCGTCTGGTCCTATCTCTCCGACGGGGATCCCGCCTATACCGTCATCCAGGTGGCGATCAACGACCTCGTCATTCTCATCGCCTTCGTGCCCATCGTGTCATTTCTCCTGGGCGTTTCGAACGTTCATGTACCCCTCGATACCCTCATCCTCTCGGTGGTCCTTTTCGTCGTCATCCCCTTGAGCCTAGGCTACCTGACGCGGCACTACCTCGTGAAACGACGGGGCCTCGAATGGTTTGAGACTGTGTTCTGCAAGAAATTCGACGGCGTGACGATAACCGGACTCTTGGCCACCCTCGTCATCCTTTTCGCCTTCCAGGGCGAAACCATTCTCTCGCATCCGCTGACGATACTCCTCATCGCCGTGCCCCTCATACTGCAGACCTATCTGATCTTCTGGATCGGCTATGGCTGGGCGAAGCTGTGGAAGGTTCCCTACGCCGTGGCGGCGCCCGCCGGCATGATCGGGGCATCCAATTTCTTCGAACTGGCAGTCGCCGTGGCCATCAGCCTCTTCGGGTTATCGTCGGGTGCCGCCCTCGCCACCACGGTGGGCGTCCTCACCGAGGTGCCCGTCATGCTCCATCTCGTCTCCATAGCGAAGCGCACGAAACACTGGTTCCCCGAGCAGGTTGGGGCTGGCGCCGGGGCTAAGGCTGGCGCCGAGCGGCCCTCTGGCGCTCCGAAGGATCGACCATGACGAGAGTCCTCTTTCTGTGCGTCCATAATTCCGCGCGCAGTCAGATGGCGGAAGCCTTCCTGAAGAACTACGGCGGGGGAAAATTCGAGGCGGAGAGCGCCGGCATTGAGCCGGGCAAGCTCAATCCTTACGTTGTGCGCGCCATGGCCGAAGTCGGCATCGACATATCGCGCAACGTCACTAAAAGCGTATTCGATTTCGCCGCCGAGGGAAGGCGTTACGACGTCGTCGTCACCGTATGCTCCAAGGAAGCGGCCGAACGTTGCCCGATTTTTCCGGGCCGACACAGAAAACTGCATTGGCCCTTTCCCGACCCTTCCGCGCTCGCGGGAAGCGATTCGGAAAAAATGGAAGAAACGCGCCGCATACGCGACATGATCGAAAACGCCGTGAAAAATTTCATCGAAGAGGCTAATGCCTAGAAGCGCCGCCTCAGATCGCCGCGACATCGTGGACGACATCCACTTCGATAACGTCAATCAACTTGCGGAGCTGTTTCTCGACCTTATCGACCGCCGCCAGAGCCCCGCTGACCACGAGGGTCATCCGACTCGTCTCGGGCTCGTCGGCAGCCGAGGTCATGAGGCTTTCAAGCCTATAGTCCCTGCCGTCAAAAAGTCTCGCGATGCGCGACAGAACCCCTTCGCGATTTTCCACGAGCAGCGATACCACATGTGTCATACCAAAACCCCTTTATACGTCATCTCGTCGTTTCCCTTGCCAGGGGCGACGATGGGCCACACATTTTCCTCCCGGCCGATCCGGCAGTCGATGACAGCCGGGCGGCGCGCGTTTTTCGCCGCGAGGAGGGCGTCGCGGAATTCCCCCAAGGTGGAGGCGCCGTAACCCAGGGCGCCGTAAGCCCTGGCGATGGCAACGAAGTCGGGAGAATAGGGCGGACAGCACCCATCGAGCGCCGCGCTGTCCTTCCCGCAGCCCCTGTCGCATTTCCCGTCGCTACCCCTGCGGGACTGGAGGCAGACTGACGAATAGCGCCGCTCGAAGAACAGCTCCTGCCACTGCCTCACCATGCCGAGATAACCGTTGTTCATCACGACGACGATGAGGGGAATGTTTTCCTGAACGCAGGTCGCCAGCTCCTGAATGTTCATTTGGAAAGAACCGTCTCCCGCGATCACCACCACCGTATCCGCCGGGAAGGCCACCTGGGCGCCCATCCCAGCCGGGAAACCATAGCCCATCGTGCCCAGGCCTCCCGATGTCAGCCAACGTCGCGGCCGGTCGAAGGCGAGGTATTGGGCCGCCCACATCTGGTTCTGCCCGACCTCGGTGGCGATAAGAGCGCCGGGAAGAAGTTCGTTGACGGCCGAGAGGACTTCCCTGGGCGAGGGCGGCCGCTCGGCCGAGTCAGCATCCGCGAAGCGCGCCTCGAAATCCCGCGCCAGCCGCCTGTAGCCCTCAACCTCCCCGATCCAATCCGGCCGCCCGTCTCCCGCCGCGAGCGAAGGCGCCAGATCGCCAAGTACAAGCCTCAAGTCTCCCTCTACGGGGAAATCGACGCGCAGATTCCGTCCGATGGATGTGGGATCGATGTCCACATGGGCGATTTTCGCCCGGGGAGCGAAGCGGGCGGTGTTGCCCGTCGCCCTGTCGTCGAAACGCGTGCCCAGGCCCACGAGGAGATCGCAGGCGGTAAGGGCCTTGTTCGCCTCGATGCTTCCATGCATGCCGATCATCCCCAGGTTCAGGGGATGACTCGAGGCGACGAGGCCGATGCCCATGAGGGAAGTGACGAAGGGAATGCCCGTAGCCTCGAGAATCTTCGCGAAGACCGACGCCGAGCCGGAGATCACCATGCCCCCGCCTACGAAGAAAAGCGGCCGCCTCGCCTCGGATATCGCCGCTGCGAGGGCTTCCACCTGTTCGCGAGGCGCGCGGCTCGCGGGCTTATAGCCGCGGATCGCCACCTTGTCGGGATACTGATCGTCCAGGGCCTCGAGCTGTATATCCTTGGGAACATCGATGACGACGGGTCCGGGGCGGCCGCTCACCGCGATATGGAAGGACTGCTTCAGCATCGCCCCCAGGGCGCTTCGCTTCATGACGAGATAATTGTGCTTCGTCACCGGCTGGGTAATCCCGATGGTGTCGGCCTCCTGGAAAGCGTCGTTGCCGATCAGGGCGCGGGAAACCTGGCCGGTAACGCAGACGAGGGGAACGGAATCGAAGCGGGCTGTGGCCAAGCCTGTGACGGTATTGGTGGCGCCTGGACCGCTCGTGGCGATGCAGACGCCCACCCTGCCCGTAGCCCTCGCGTAGCCGTCGGCGGCATGGACAGCCGCCTGCTCATGCCGGACAAGTATCACGCGGATGTCGCGCGCGTCGTAGAGAGCGTCGAAAATAGGAATGACGGCGCCGCCCGGGTATCCGAATACCGTGTCGACCTTTTCCCGGCGCAGGGCTTCGACGATCATTTCGGCTCCACTTCTCATCACCATCCGGCTCCTTTCAGATAAAAAAAGAGGCCGTCCTTCCCGAAGGAAGAACGGCCTCTTCGTCGCATCGCGACCGGCAGTCTATACTTCCTTCGTATTCCTTTCGGGAATAATAATGGAGGAAATAATAATTACGACTACCTGCGATACACGTACCATAAGTGTATTGATTAATATACGGACGGCTTTCCCTTGTCAAGAGCTGAATGCAAATTCCAATTTTTATCATATTTATACGATGTCGGGCTTTTAGGCCTTGACAGCATGAGGGCACTAGTCTACAAATTCCAGAAATCATGGCACGAACCGCGCTTGTGGTACTCCTTCTTACCTCGGTAATTATCGGCCCGCCAGGGCTGAGGAAGGAAGCGTAGACAGGCAGCCGTGACACGGCAGAGAGGCCGTCCTTCCTTCGGGAAGGACGGCCTCTTCAATTATGTACATGGAGGTTTCCGATGAGGAACAGTTTCGAATCCAAGGTCTTCTCGAGCGAAAAAGTCAGGCTTGGACCTGAAGAAGAAATGATCGTCCGCGGAGGACGCCACCTTTTCCCCCTTCTCCCGAAGGCCTTCGAGGGCATCAGGCAGATAGGCGTCCTGGGCTGGGGCAGCCAAGGCCCTGCCCAGGCGCAGAATCTCAGGGATTCGCTGGCCGGCAGCGCCATCAAGGTGAAGGTCGGCCTTCGCCCCAGCTCTGCTTCATGGAAAGCCGCGCAGGCCGCGGGCTTCAGGGAGGAGGACGGAACCTTGGGCGAGATGATGGCCGTGGCGAGGGAATCCGATCTCGTCCTCCTCCTCATCTCGGACGCGGCCCAGGCCGAGCTCTATCACGATATCTTCAAGGCGCTGAAGCCGGGCGCCACCCTGGGGCTCTCGCACGGCTTCCTTTTGGGCGTCCTCCAGATCAATGGGGACGTTTTCCCTTCGAACATCAACGTGATAGGCGTCTGCCCCAAGGGCATGGGTCCTTCGGTGAGGCGTCTCTACGAGCAGGGCAAGCAGGTGAACGGGGCGGGAATCAACACAAGCTTCGCGGTGGAGCAGGACATAGACGGCAAGGCCACCGATTACGCCATCGCCTGGTCCATCGGTCTCGGCGCTCCCTTCACTTTTAAAACCACGCTGGAGCAGGAGTACAAGTCCGATATATTCGGCGAGCGGGCCATCCTCCTCGGCGGCGTCCACGGCATCGTCGAATTTCTCTTCCGGCATTATCAGGCGGCCGGCATGACGCCCGAGGAGGCTTTTGTCCACTCCACCGAGAGCGTGACCGGTCCCATCTCGAGGACCATCAGCCGCTCGGGGATCAGGGGCCTTTACGAATCGCTGCCCGAAAAGGACAAGGCTGTCTTCCGCCGCGCGTACGGGGCCGCCTACGCGCCCAGCTACGAGATCCACTGCGAGAATTACGGCGAAGTGGCCTCGGGCAATGAAATCCGCTCGGTTATTCTGGCCGGCGAGCGCATGAAGAAAATACCGATGGGCAAAATCGACGGCACGACGATGTGGAAGGTGGGCGAAAAGGTGAGGGCTGCCAGGGTAGCCGGCAAGGGCGACGCGGCCATCCCCCTCGACCCCTTCACCGCCGGCGTCTACGCGGCTTCCATGATGGCGCAGATCGATCTCCTGGCCGAGCAGGGACACGCCTATTCGGAAATTGTGAACGAATCGGTCATCGAGGCCGTAGATTCCCTCAACCCCTTCATGCACTACAAGGGCGTAGCCTTCATGGTCGATAACTGCTCCATCACCGCCCGCCTGGGCGCGCGAAAATGGGCCCCGCGCTACGATTATCTACTCATGCAGCAGGCCGAACCGTTATGGGCCGAGGGCAAGGGGGAAAATGAGGCGGTCTGGGCCAAGTTCCTCGGCCATCCCGTGCACGAGGCGCTGGCGGCGGCTGCCTCCATGCGCCCGAGCGTTGACATCGCCGTAAGGGGCTAGCCCTTCATAAACGTTTACTTCATGAACATGTTGGGCAGGAATTCGGTGAACCAGGGCACATAGGTGATCAGGAACAACACGGCGAACATAGCCGGCCAGAGCGGCAGCATGGCCTTGCTCACTTTTTCTATCGTCGTCTTTCCCACCATGCAGCCGACGAAAAGGCTGGCGCCCACAGGAGGCGTCGTCAGCCCGATGCCCAGGTTCAGCATCAGCATGATGCCGAAAGTGATCTCGCTCATGCCCGCCGCTTTTACGACGGGCAGGAGGACGGGAGTCACGATGACGATGAGCGGCGCCACGTCCATCACCATGCCTAAAAACAGAAGCAGGATGTTCACGAGCAGAAGGATGAGGAATCGGTTCTGGGTAAAGCCAAGGAAGAAATTCATCACGGCGGCGGGAATTCGCAGGTAGGTCATCATCCAGCCGAAAGCCGAGGCGCAGCCGATGAGAAATAGAACGATGGCCGTCGTCTTGACCGATTCCATCAGGATGGGCCAGAGATCTTTCAGCTTGAGTTCTTTGTAGACCACGAAGCCCAGGAAGGCGGCATACATGACCGATACGGCCGAAGCCTCCGTGGCCGTGAAGATGCCCGCCGCGATTCCCACGACGATGATGAGGGCCGATATGAGCGCGAAAATCCCGTCAATTATTATGCGAAGGCTCTGTCTGAAAGGCGGCCTCTTCTCGCAGGGATATTTCTTCTTGAGGGCGATGATGAAACAGGCGATGGAAAGGCTGAGCCCAAGCGCGATGCCCGGAATATACCCCGCCAGGAAAAGCCTGCCTACCGATACGCTCCCTGCCACCATCGCGTAGATTACCATATTGTGCGAGGGCGGGATGATGATTCCCTGACTCGCCGACGCGACCGTTACAGCCACCGAAAAATCCCTGTCGTATCCTTTCTCCACCATCATCGGGATCATGATGCTTCCGGTGGACGAGACATCGGCCACCGCCGAGCCCGACACGCCGCCGAAAAACATCGATTCGATGCAGTTGACGATGGCGAGCCCGCCGGGAAGCGGCCCCACCAGGACATAGGCCAGGTCAACCATCCTTTTAGCCACCCCGCCCTTGGCCATTATGGAGCCGGCCAGTATGAAGAGAGGAATGGCCAGAAGGGGAAAGGACTGCATGCTCGCCGCGACACGTTGCGCGATTACGGCCGGTCCCATTCCCGTGGCGTTGGCCGCCAGAAGCGACGAAATCCCGAGGCTGAACGAGATGGGAATCCCGAGGAGAATGAGCACCGCGAATGAACCGAGGAGGACGATTTCAACGGGCATTGTCGTTTCCTCCTTCTGCGGAACCTTTTTTCGAAGCCTGGAGGATCTTCACCGCCACCCTGAAAACGGCGAAAACAATCATGAAAGCCGCCGCGATCGGCAGGACCAGATAGGTGAGCCCCAAAGGCAGCGGTATCGTGGACATACGGCTCGTCCACATCGCCTCCGTGAGAACCCATCCGTGCTTGAATAGGAAGATGGAAAAATAGCCGATCGACGCGTCGATGAGAACCTCAAGGATGACGCCAAGCCGCTTGGGCAAGCGCTTCGCGACCAGCTCCAGCCTCATGTGATCGCCCGTCCAGACGGCCGACGCCGCGCCAAGAAGCCCTATCCACATGATAGCCGTCACCGAAAACTCTTCTACCCAGACAGGGCTTTTCTGCAGGATATAGCGGGCGAAAACCTGCCAGCACACGATGAGGGAAAGCGCGGCCATGATGGCGGCGGCAAAGCCCGTAAGTACGCGTTCCATCCTGCCGAGAATCCTGGAAACGAGATCCTGCATGAAAGCCTCCATGACGCGAGGGGTTGAGTGCTCCGAAACGTTGGGCGGCGGCCTTAAGGCCGCCGCCCAACGTTTCGAGAATGTTCCGCTAGAGATAGGCGATCTTTACTTGGCAGCCACGATCGCGTCTATGAGATCCTTGCCGACTACCGGCTCGAATTCCTTCCAGACGCCGCTTATAGCCTTCTGGAATTCCGTTACGTCTTTCACCTCGTTGAAGATCATGCCCTTGGCCTTGAGGTCAGATACCGTCTTGTCGATCATCTTGCCCCAGAGTTCGTTATGTTTGAGCATGGCCTCTTTGGCCGTCTCCTCGACTATGGTCTGAAGATTCTTGGGCAGACTGTCGAAAAGTTTCTTGTTCATCATGAGGAAATCGGGAATCGACGAATGGCGCGTATAGCTGTAATACTTGGCCACTTCCTGCATGTTGAAGGAGAGGACGGTGGGCTCGTTGTTTTCCCAGCCGTCGATGACCTTGGTCTGCAGCGCGCTGTAAACCTCGGACTGACCCATCGGGACGGCGTTGCCGCCGAGAGCGTTGACCGTGTCGATGAGGGGCTTGGACTGCATGACGCGGATCTTGAGGCCCTTCAGATCGGATGGGGTATAGATGGGCTTGGATGCCGTGATCGAACGGAAGCCGGCGTCCATGAAGGCGAGGCCCTTGTAGCCTGCCTTGTCGAGGTCGCCCATCAGGCGCTTGCCGATGGCTCCCTGCAGCACGTTATGCTGGTGCTCGAGGCTTCTCCAGATGAGGGGGAGGGATATGACCTGGAAGGTGGGCGCGTACTGCCCGACGGGACCGGATGAAACCTTGGCGAATTCGAGCGAACCGATCTTGATGGCTTCGATATAGTCCTTTTCCTGTCCCAGCTGGCCGGCGGGGAATAGCAGGAGCTTGATATCCCCATTGCTCTTCCTGGCGAGCTCGTCGGCGAAGAAGACGAGGGCCTGATGGACCGGATGGCTGTCCGGAAGAACCGAGGCCAGTTTCCAATTATACTTGGGGGCGGCGCCCGCGAAACTCACGGCGACAAGCAGGATCGCGGCGATCGAAACAAGTTTCCTGAGCATGATAAAACACCTCCTGGAAGATTCGATAGTTACGATTAAGCGTAAGCCCGCTTTGCCCCTAAGTCAATCAAAACCTCGTTAGCCTTGCTGACCGGGCTGGTCAATACTATACTGACCAGCAGAAGTTGTTCTGCGGAGGTACCGATGAATTCCCTGAAAGGCAAGAAAGCGCTGGTGACGGGCGGCGGTTCGGGTATAGGCAAGGCCATCGTCCGGGAACTGTCAGCTCAAGGCGCCAAGGTTCTTATTCATTACTTTAAAAGTAAAGAATCAGCCGAATCCATGGCCGCCGAAGTCCGCGCTTCGGGTGGGGACGCTGATATAATCCAGGCTGATCTTTCAAGCGAAAGCGGCGTACGGGAACTCTCCCGTTTCGTGGAAGGAAAATGGAGCAATCTCGATATCCTCGTCAACAATTCGGGAGATCTCGTCGCCAGACACAAGCTCGAGGAAATGGACATGGACTTCTACCGCCGGGTGGTGGCGGTGAACCTCGACTCCAACATTCTCGTGACGCGGGCCATGATTCCCCTTCTGAGAAAATCCGGTGCTTCCTCCATCGTCAATCTCGCCTCGCTCGCGGGCAGAAAAGGCGGCCATGCCGGCTCCGTCATCTACGCCACCACCAAGGGCGCCATACTGACCCTGACGCGCTCCCTCTCGACCGAACTCGCGCCCGACGGCATCAGGGTAAACGCGGTGGCTCCCGGTCTCATCCTGGGTTCGGCTTTCCATGCCATCCATACGACGGAGGAGTCGAAGAAAGCCACAATAGCCTCGATTCCGCTTCATCGCGCGGGTAGCTGCGAGGACGTGGCGCGAGCCGTCGTCTTTCTCGCCAGCGAATATGACGGCTTCATAACCGGCGCCACCATCGACATCAATGGCGGCGTCTACATGGCATGATATGCTGAAAACGAGACTGCTCCACCCCGAGATTCTCTCCGCCCTCGCGCGCTCCGGGCATTTTTCACAAGTGCTTATCGGCGACGGCAACTATCCCGTCGCCTCGCGCTCCAATCCCGCGGCGGTAAAAGTCTTCCTCAACCTGATGCCCGGCGTTGTCAAGACCACGGAAGTCCTCGAAGCCCTGCTCGACACCATCGTCGTGCAGGAAGCCGCCATAATGCAGGTTCCCGACGGCGCCGAGGCGCCTGTCATCGCCGAGTATCGCGCGGCCCTACCCGCCGGCATCGAGATGAAGAGTCTTGAACGTTATGCGTTTTATGATGCCGTAAGTTCGCCCGACACCACGCTCGTCATTCTGACGGGCGACACGAGGCGCTTCGCCAACCTGCTTCTGACGATCGGAGTAGTGAAAATATAGGGAAGCGTATTTCCCGGGATCAGAAATCCCGCGGGGGATTCCGGCATAGATTGTAGCGGCTTCCTGAAGGCACTGTTCAGATAAGCTCAACCACGATCCGCGCCAGGGCTCGGCCGAGCTTTTCATGCTCCTCCGGCTCCAGGTGGATCCCATCGCGTTCGCTCGAACGGATGACGGTTCCCGCGTCGAAGAAAGAAAAGCCCTTGAGGGCAGCCTGGGCGGCTATATCCCTTCCGAGGGTCAGCGACTTCTCGGCGCCGCCCTCGAATTCCTGGGAAAAGCCGCCCAAGGTCGCGAAGGGTGGCGGAGCCACGACGAGGACTGCTGGGGCGGCGTTCCCCGGACCGAACTCGGAAGTCCTCACCATCTGAACCAGCCAGGCCAGGCCCCTCGCCACGTCATAGCTGGAGACCCCGAACCGGTGCTTCAGGTCGTTCGTGCCGAGCATGATGATCACGAGGTCCACCGGCTTGTGCGTTTCAAGGCAGGGCAGCAGGTAGGACGAACCCTTTTTCTGGCCGACTGGATCTTCCCATACCGTGGTGCGTCCATTCTGCCCCTCAGGAATGACGTCGTAACCGCCAGGCGCTCTTGCTTCCAGGGCGGAGGCGAAAATGCTCGGCCAGCGCATCGGCTTTGGGTACCTCGTCGCGTTCGCGGGATTATAGCCCCAGGTATTAGAATCTCCAAAACAGACAATGGTTTTCATGTACGCTCCCGATGCGCCGTCCGATCCGGAATCGGCAAAAGTGCTTTATTGTAGCTTTCTCAGCCTGATCTGGATACAGGGTTGGCTGCCCGAAGGGCGGTGTCGGTTCCAGCCATCCTCGCAACTATTCGAGCGTCCTTGACAAAATACCCAAAGCCGAGATATGTTAGTTAATATTTACTAACTTTTACAAAAAGGCATAATGCAAACAACCGAGAGGCAGAAAGAAATCGTTACCAAAGCCTTCACGCTCATCGCCAGCCAGGGCATACAGGAACTCACGATTAAGAACCTCGCCAAGGCCATAGGAACGAGCGAGCCGGCCATTTACCGCCACTTCGATTCCAAGGCGGCCATACTCTCGGCCATCGTGGATGAAATCATAGCGGTGAGGAACGCCGCCTGGCACGAGGCGGTCAGCGAGCGCAAGACCGCGAGGGAAAAACTCATCGATTTTTTCTCGCGCCAGGCCCTCAGCTTCGAATCCTTCCCCTCGCTGGCGATCATACTATTCCCTGACATGCTCTTCCGGCAGGATCCTGACCTTCTCGAGCGAATACGCGCCATGATTGAGGAAACAAATGATCATATCAGGGAACTGCTCAAGGCTGGGATCGAGGAAGGAAGTTTCAGGAAAGACCTGGACTGCGACAACCTTTCGCTCCTCCTGATCGGCGGCTTCAGGATGCTGGTCTCCCGGTGGCGCATGAACGGCGCTCTGGGGACGGTAGCCGATGCCCTGACCGAGCAGACACGCCAATACATCCAATCATCCTTGTCCCTTATCGACAGAAACAGAGACTGACATGGCTGCAATAAAAACAAGATCATCGCGCATGCATACCGCGCGCATTTTCACGGAGCTCGCGTTCTTGGCTCTGTTCGGATTCCTGTTCCTGCGGGGCTCCATTCAGCTCTGGCTCGGAGTATTCGTGGGCGGGGCGATTCTGTCGGTCTTCTTCAGCCGCCTCTTCTGCGGATGGATCTGCCCGATGAACACGGTCTTCAGGCCCATCGCCTGGCTCCGTGCCAAGCTCGGAATCCGCGCCCTCAAGACGCCGGCCTTTCTTGCCCGTCCAGCCGCCCGCTTCTTCTTTCTCGGTATCTTTCTCGCCTCCATGGCCCTGACAAAGAGGCTCGGGATAGACCTCCACATGCCGGCCCTGGTTTTCATCCTGTCCATTCCCGTCGTGCTCGTTTTTGAGGAGGCGCTGTGGCATAACGTTGTCTGTCCCTATGGCACGATACTGAGCATCAGTTCCAGAAAAGCGTCGACGCATTACAGGGTGAACGAAGATAAATGCATTTCCTGCGGAAAATGCCAAAAGGTCTGCCCCACCAACGCGATCGATACTTTGGAAAGCGGAAAGCGTTCTATCCGGAAGGCAGACTGCATCGCCTGCGGGGCATGCGCCGAAGACTGCCCCACGAAGGCGATTCGCCTGGGAAGATGACAGCCCGAGCCTTGGCTTACTGGAGCTTCCTCAGCCTCAGCTCAATCCCCTTCTCCCCTTCCATGAGCTTCGTCAGCTGGGAAGTATCGGTGTTGCCGAAATGATAGGGATAAAGGATTGCCGGCCTGATCGTCCTGGCGGCTGTCGCCACTTGTTCGGGGGGCATCGTATAGGGCAGGTTCATCGGCAGGAAGGCGATGTCGATATGGCCCAGATCCGCCATCTCCGGGATGACCTCGGTATCGCCGGCCACATAGATGTGGAGATTGCCGACGGTGAGGACATAGCCGTTGTCCCTGCGGTTCTTGGGATGATAGTTCGTGCGTCCGGCCGTCACGTTGTATGCCGGCAGGGCTTTCACCGAAACGCCGGCCGCTTCCAGGATCTTCCCATGTTCCAGCGCCTCTCCCTCGCCCAGCTTGTTCCGTGAGGCTCCGTTGAGGACGATTCGCGTAGAGGGCGCCTTAAGTGCGGCTATGGAGCCTGCGTCGAGGTGATCGCCGTGCTCGTGCGTTACGAGGACGAGATCGGCCTTGGGAAATTTTGAAAAATCGCCGTACTGTTTCACGGGGTCGATGTAGATGAACTTCCCGCCGAATTCGAGGACGAGGGTCGCGTGGCCCAGGAAGGTGATCTTGAGCTCGCCCTTTCCCGTGTCGAAGCCGTCGAATTCCTTTCCCTCCGCCCCGTCGAGGGCAAAGGCCTCGGGAAGAGCGAAAAGGGCGAGAAGAGCCGAAAAGGCCAAGTATGCTTTGGGAAAAGCGCTATATTTTTTCATCGAATGCCTCCGTATTGTATAGAGGAAAATAAATATACGCTTTGCCCGAGTCAAGAAAACCATATATGCTGTCCGCCCTGTTGTTGAGCTTCGTGGTTTCTGCTACCGTTCCTCCATGACAACACAGGAGAGGGTGGCGCTTGGAGCCCGCGCGGCCGCGGCCATTCTCGGCATCGGAAGCGAAACGAAAAACACGGCTCTGGATCTCATAGCGAAGCGGCTTGAGGAGGCTCGCGTGAAAATCGAGCTGGCCAACAGGCGGGATCTCGAGGCGGCCGACAAAGCTGGCCTGCCCTCGCCCATCCTCAAGAGGCTCGCCTTCGGCGAAGACAAGTTCGCCGACGCCCTCGCGGGCATCAGCGCGCTGCGACGGCTCCCCGACCCCTGCGGCCGCGTCCTGGAAGCCCGCCTCCTCGACGATGGACTCACGCTGCGCCGCGTTTCCTGCCCCATCGGACTCATCGCCATGATTTTCGAAAGCCGGCCTGACGCCCTCGTGCAGATGGCATGCCTGGCGGCCAAGAGCGGGAACGCCATCGTCCTCAAGGGCGGAAGCGAAGCCCGCGAGAGCAACAGAATTTTGGCCGCCGTCATCGCCGCGGCCGGGGAGGAGGCGGGCCTGCCGGAGCATTGGCTCACCGCGCTCGAGACGCGCGAGCAGACAGGCGATCTTCTCGCCCTCGATCAATATGTCGATCTCGTGATACCCAGGGGCTCCAGGGAATTCGTCGCCCACATAAAGGCGACGAGCCGGATCCCCGTTCTCGGCCATTCCGACGGCGTCTGCCACGTCTACATCCACGAGGACGCCGATCTCGACATGGCGGCGGCCATCGCTATCGATTCGAAGACGCAGTACCCGGCCGCGTGCAACGCCGCCGAAGTGCTTCTCGTGAACGCGGCCTACGCTGAGCGCGGCCTTGTGCCTCTTCTCTCCGCCCTCGCGAGCAAAGGCGTCGCCCTCGACTTGTGCCCGCGTTGCGCGGCCATCGTGGCAGCCGAAGCCGCCGATTTTACCTGGAACCTCAAGGCCGACGAGGACTGGTCGGTGGAATACCTCGACATGCGCATGGCCGTTAAGATCGTCGACTCCCTAGACGAAGCGATCGCGCACATTAACCGCTACGGGAGCGGCCACACGGACACGATCGTCAGCGCGCGAAGCATCGCCGACGAGGTCGACGATGCTTCGCGACGTTTCATGACGGGCGTGGACTCCGCCTCCGTCTACCACAACGCGAGCACCCGATTCGCCGACGGCTATCGGTACGGCCTGGGCGCAGAGGTCGGCATTTCCACCGGGAAGCTCCACGCCCGCGGCCCCATGGGTCTCGAGGGGCTCCTCACCTATAAATGGCTCCTCGAAGGTTCCGGCCAGATCGTCGCCGACTACGCTTCGGGAACCCGCAGCTTTCTGCACAAAGACTTGCCCCTCGATACAGGAAACCAACGATGAAATCGAACAAAACGAAAGAGCTAGATGAAGCCGGCGCGACCAGCACCGCCGGCGGAGCTGGCGATGCGCGCGCCGCTCTCTCGAGCGCCAACCGCATCGTCGTCAAAATCGGGACTGCCACCATAGCCAGACCCAAGGGGAGCCCGGGACGCGGAGGCGTCGACACCGAGTACATCCATCGCGTCGCCGCGCAGTTCGCCGACCTCGTCCGCGCGGGCAAACAGCTCATCCTCGTCACCTCGGGCGCCATCGGCATGGGCGCGAGGGAACTCGGGCTCACCAAGCGCGTTACCGAAGTGCGCATGCGCCAGGCTTGCGCCGCCATCGGCCAGCCCCTCTTGATGGAAGAATACCGCCGGGCATTCGACGTTTTCGGACTCACCACAGCCCAGCTCCTCGTCACGCGCGACACCTGGGACGACAGGGCAGCCTACCTCAACCTCCGCGCCACCGTCGAAACGCTCCTCGAGGGCAGTGTCATCCCCGTCTTCAACGAAAACGACTCCGTCTCCACCGCCGAAATAGGAAACGCCTTCGGCGACAACGACAGGCTCTCGGCCTACGTCGCGAGCAAGATAGACGCCGAACTCCTCATCATCCTTTCCGACGTGGATTCGCTCTACGACGCCGACCCCCGCGACAACCCCGAGGCCAAGCGCATCCCCTACGTGGCGGAGCTCACGAGCGAGCATCTAGCCGCGGCTGGCGGCCGCGGCTCTGAATTCTCCACCGGCGGGATGAAGACGAAGCTCGCCGCGGTCGCCGTGGCGCGCGACGCGGGCTGCAGGGTCGTCATCGCGCACGGAAGGGAACCTCGCGTCATATCGCGCATCGTCGAAGGCGAGGCCCTGGGCACGCTTTTCGACGCGGCGCACGCCTTAAGGAACCGGGTGCGCTGGCTCAAGAATTCGCGGCCGCGCGGCACGATCAGCGTGGACGAAGGCGCCCTCGCCGCCATACGCGCGAACAACTCGCTCCTCCCCAGGGGCGTCACGGCCGTGGGCGGCGATTTCGGCCGCGACGCCGTGGTCCTCGTCAACGGCGTCGCCAAAATCGTCACCAGCCTGTCGTCGGCCGAAATCGCCGCCGCCATGGGCAAGCGCAGCGAGGACATAGAGGTGTCTCTCGGCAAGGGCATCCCCCATATCATCGCCCGGCCGGAGGACATGGCCTTCCTGGACGAATGATGAACGGTACGACCATCCATCCCGTGTGGACCGAGGTCAATCTCGCGAGCGCCGATACCTCACCGACGAAAAAGTTTGACAGCCTCCCGAACTTACAATACAATGTGCGTGTACGTTACCGCAAACACATTCTCCCTTCAATGATGGAGCATGCCTATGACACTGCGCGAAATTGCCGAAGCGGCCCATGTCTCGATCGGAACGGTGGACAGGGTGCTGCACAACCGGGGGAGAGTGTCTCCGGAAACCAAGGCAAAAATCGAAGTTCTCATCGAGCAGCATGGCTACAAGCCCAATCCCATCGCGCGTCATCTCAAGCTCAACAAGAAATATACCTTCGCCGTTCTTCTGCCGAACACGACCGATGACTCCGGCTACTGGAAAATCGCCTACGCGGGAATACAGAAGGCGGCCAGGGAGCTGAAGACCTTCGGCGTGGATATCAGGAAGATCGAATTCAACCGCTACGATCCTCTCCCATTATTTGAGAACATTCGCCGGCAGCTGGAAGACGGGCATTTCGACGGACTTCTCATGGCGCCGGTTCAGCCCGAGCTGAGCTCCCTCCTGCTCAGAACCCTGCCGGCGGAATTCCCCGTCGTGTTCTTCGATGCACAGCTTCCCGACTTTCCGCCTCTTTCCAGGATTGGCCAAAACGCTTTCCAGAGCGGGGTGCTGGCGGGCCGCCTTTTAGACGCCTTCTCGGCGGGAGAGGGTCCCTTTTGCGTCGTGAGCGCCCACAGCGAAGATTTCCATATCAGGAAAAGGATCGACGGCTTCCTGCGTTATTTCGAGTCGCTGGGAGCGAGCATGGTACCGCCGGCCGCCCCGGGCGCCGCAGCGCCAACCCTGGCCTCGCCCGCCACGACGCGCCAGATCCGCATCTTCGAATGCCGCGACATCGAGCACAAGGCTACCTGCGAGGCTTTTCTTCAGAAGCTGCTCGCGGAAATACCTGCTCCCGGCGGCATCTTCGTCACGAACGCTTCCGTACACGGGGTGGCCTCCTATGTCAACAATAAGGGCGCGGCGCACATCGCCGTGGTCGGCTACGATTTGGTGCCGGACAACGAGAGCCAGCTGCGGGCCGGCACGATCGACTGCATCCTTTCGCAGCGGCCGGAATATCAGGCATACGAAGGCATCTACCTGCTGTATAGCCACGTGGTGCTTCAGCAGGCCATAGAAAAGGAAATCATCGTACCTATCGATATATATGTGAGGGAAAATCTTCCCTGATGAATGGAGGTTGAGTAATGTCGCAAGAATTGAGCGGAACGCCGGTCCTCGGCATCGACTACGGCACGGATTCCTGTCGCGCCGTCGTCATCGACGCGCGGAACGGAAAGGAAATCGCCGAGGCGGTGACGGCTTATCCGCGCTGGGCGGCGGGACGTTTCAACGCGCCAGGGAAGAATATTTTCAGGCAGCATCCCTTGGACTATATCGAATCCATGGAATCGGTAATGGGCAAACTGCTGGCCCAAATCGGAAAGGATGCCCTCGCCTCCATAAAGGGCATCGCGATCGACACGACGGGTTCGACGCCCTGCGCGGTCAACGCCGAGGGCACGCCGCTGGCTCTGCTGCCTCAATTCGCCGAGGACCCGGACGCGATGTTCATCCTGTGGAAGGACCACAGCGCCGTCGACGAGGCCGCCGCCATCAACAGAGCGGCGAAAAGCTGGGGCGGCGAGGATTTCACGAAATACGAGGGTGGAATCTATTCCTCGGAATGGTTCTGGGCCAAAGTCCTACGCGTTCTCAAGGTCAATCCGCGCGTCGCGGCGGCGGCCTACTCCTTCGTCGAACACTGCGACTGGATGCCCGCCCTTCTCACCGGAACGCAGTCCGTGCGGACCGTGAAGCGCAGCCGCTGCGCTATGGGTCACAAGGCCATGTGGCACGCGAAGTTCGGCGGCTACCCGGCGGCTGAATTCCTCAACCTCCTCCACCCGGAACTCTCCAGAATCCGCGAAACGCTCGGGAAAGAAACCTGGACAAGCGACAGGAGCTGCGGCCCTCTCACGGGGGAATGGGCCGAAAGGCTCCACCTGACGTCGGGCATCCCCGTCGCCGTGGGCGCCTACGACGCGCATATGGGCGCCGTGGGCGGCGGCGTGAGGGAAGGCGTCCTCGTCAAGGTCATGGGCACGAGCACCTGCGACATGACGGTCGGGCCCGTCCCGGTCTCTGACGAAAGGCTCGTCGGCGGCATCTGCGGCCAGGTCGACGGCTCGATCATCCCCTCCATGCTCGGTTACGAAGCCGGCCAGTCGGCCTTCGGCGATGTCTTCGCCTGGTATAAGAAGCTTTTATCCTGGCCGATCGAAACACTCCTGCCCGATAAAGCGGAAGAAGCAAGCGCGAAGATGATGTCGGCGCTCGAAAAGGAAGCGGCGCTGGTCGATCCGACGGCATCACTGCCCCTCGCCCTCGACTGGCTCAACGGCCGCCGGACGCCCGACGCCAACCAGCTTCTGCAGGGGGCCATCTCGGGGCTCACCCTCGGCACCACGGCGCCCATGATCTACCGAGCCCTCATCGAGGCCACGGCCTTCGGCGCCCGCGCCATCGTCGAACGCTTCAAGAGCGAGGGCGTGAAGATAGACCGTATTGTCGCCATCGGCGGTGTGGCCAAGAAATCTCCCCTCGTCATGCAGATCGTCGCCGACATGCTCGGCATGCCCATCGACATCGCCTCCGGCGACCAATCCGTCGCTCTGGGCGCCGCCATGTTCGCCTCCGTCGTCGCCGGAATCCATCCGACGGTCGCCGAAGCCCAAAAACGCATGCTTCCGCCCGTCGAGCGCTGCGTCGAGCCTGACCCCGCCCGCGCGGCTTTCTACGACAAACGGTACGATAAGTACGTGGAATTCGGCCGCTTCATCGAAAAGGAGTTCTCATGAACACCCTCAAAAAGCATGAGTTCTGGTTCGTCGTGGGCAGCCAGGACCTCTACGGCCCCGAAGTCCTGAAGACCGTCGAGGAGCACGCGCGCGCCATGGCAGGCGGCTTCGCGGCGGATCCGGCCCTCCCTTCGCCCCTCGTTTTCAAGAAGGTGGCGAAGAGCTCCGAAGAAATTCTCGGTATATTCAGGGAAGCGAACGCCTCTCCGGCCTGCGCCGGCATCGTCACCTGGATGCATACCTTCTCGCCCTCGCGGATGTGGATAGCGGGGCTCGCCGTTAACCATAAGCCGCTTTTACACCTGCATACGCAGTTCAACCGGGACATCCCCTGGGCCACCATCGACATGGATTTCATGAACCTGAACCAGTCGGCGCATGGCGACAGAGAACACGGTTTTATCCAGACGAGGATGAAAATCGCGCGCAAGGTCGTCGTAGGCCACTGGCAGGATCCCGAAGTGCGGCAGCGCGTCGGCTCCTGGATGCGCGCGGCCTGCGCCTTCGCCGACGGCCAGGAGAAAGCCGTTGTCCGCTTCGGCGACAACATGCGCGACGTCGCGGTGACGGAGGGCAACAAGGTATCGGCGCAGATCCAGCTAGGCTGGTCGGTCAACGGCTACGGGATAGGGGATCTTGTCCGGGAAGTGGAGGCGGTGAGCGAGGCGGACCTCGACAAAGCCATGGACGAATATCGCGCGCTCTTCGATTTCGCCCCCGAAGTCTCGGGCAGCGAGGCCGCGATGGCCAGCGTGCGGGAACAGGCCCGCATCGAGCGGGGAATCCGCCGATTCTTGGAATCGCATAACGCCGGTTCGTTCACCACTACCTTTGAAGACCTAGGCAAGCTCGCGCAACTTCCCGGCCTGGCCTCCCAGCGCCTCATGATGGACGGCTACGGCTTCGGCGCCGAGGGCGACTGGAAGACCGCGGCCCTCGTGCGCGCGATGAAGGTGATGGGCGAAGGCCTCGCGGGCGGCACATCATTCATGGAAGACTACACCTACCATTTCGAGCCGGGAAACGAACTCATACTGGGCGCGCACATGCTCGAGGTATGCCCCAGCATAGCGAGCGGCAAGCCCAGGATCGAAGTGCATCCTCTAGGCATAGGCGGCAAGGCCGCCCCCGCGCGCGCGGTGTTCGAGGCGCGGACCGGCAAGGCCATCGTCGCGACGTTGCTCGATTTAGGAGGGCGATTCCGCCTCCTTTCGAACCTCGTCGAGTCCGTGAGCCTGCCCGCCCCGATGCCCAAACTGCCCGTGGCGAGGGTGCTCTGGAAGCCGGAGCCCTCCCTCAAGGACGCGGCAAGGCTCTGGATCCTCGCGGGCGGCGCCCATCACACCGGCTTCTCGACCCAGGTGACCGCTGAAATGCTTGAAGATTACGCCAGGATCGCCGGCGTCGAGTATTTCGAGATCAACAAGGAACGCGATCCGCGAATGCTGGAATCCATGCTTATGTGGAACGACAGCGCTTGGTTCTGAGATAATACCTCATCAGACGGCGGCGGAGCTCTTCCGCCGCCTGCCCCCCTTCCTCACCTCAAACAGCCTCTGCAGCAGGCAGAAAACGAATACCAGGAAACCGATCGCGATGCGCGTCCACCAGGAGTTGAGCGTTCCCTGGAAGACGATCAGCACCTGGATCGTCCCGTAGACGAAGACGCCGAAAAGGGTGCCCAGGACGCTTCCCACGCCTCCGGAGAGGAGGGTTCCGCCTATCACCACCGTCGCGATCGCGTCCATTTCCATGCCTCTTCCGTTCAAGGCGTAGCCGGAGAGCGTATAGAAGGTGAAGACGATGCCCGCCAGCGCCGAGCAGAAGCCCGAGAACGCGTAGAGGAGGATTTTTGTCCGCGCCACCGGTAGGCCCATCAGCACGGCCGACTGTTCGTTGCCGCCTATGGCGAAGACCGTCCGTCCGAATTTCGTAAAGCGCGAAACGTACATTCCCGCTATCAGGATGACGACGGCGACGATAACGCTCGGCGAGATGAAGCTGTTCCCAGAGATCGGGATCGCGGAGCTCGCCATGGCCTGCCAGAAGGGGTGAGTAATGCCAATCGTGTCGATGCTCACCACGTAGCAGAGCCCTCTGGCGAGGTAGAGCCCCGCCAGCGTGATGATGAAGGGCGGTATGTCGAAGGTTTGGATGAGCCAGCCCATGAAGAGCCCCAGCGCCACACCCATCAAAAGGACGACGGGGATTACGTAGAGGGGGTCCCAGCGGGATTTTTCCAGGAGACTCGACGTCACCATCGTGGAGAGGGCGAGCATGGAGCCGACCGAAAGGTCGATGCCCCCCGAGATGATGACGAAGGTCATCCCCACGGCGATGATGATGAGGTAGGCGTTGTCGATGAAGAGATTGAGGAAGTTCTGAAGGGAAAAGAAGCCTCTGAAAGAGACCGATCCCAGACCGAACATGAGGACGAAGAGGCCGAGAGTCACGATGGTGGGCAGGTTTTTCGGGCTGAAGAGGGATTTTAGCTTCATGCCGCCACCTCCCTCTTGCCGAATAGTCCCGCGACCTTGGCCCGGAAGCTAGCCGACTGGAGGAGGCTGACGGTCCACACGACGAGGGCCTTCACCACCTGGGCTATCTCGGGCGGGACATTGAAGGCGTAGATGGTCGTCGTCAGGGTCTGGACGATCAGCGCGCCCACCATAGAGCCGAAAAGATAGAATTTCCCTCCGTTCATGGAGGTTCCGCCTATGACGACGGCCAGTATCGCGTCCATTTCATAGCCGAGGCCGGCGTTGTTCCCGTCGGCGCTCATAACGGTAGAGCAGACAACGAGGCCCGATACGCCCGCGCAGAATCCCGAAAAGGCGTAGACCCAGAAGATGAGGTTTTTCGCGTTGATGCCCGCGAAGCGCGAGGCGGTTGGGTTGATGCCCACAGCCTCGATGAAGAGGCCGAGGGCTGTCCGCCGCATGGCCAGCCATGTCAGCAAAAGGAGGACGGCCACCATATAGATCGAAAAGGGCAGGCCCAGCAGATAGCCTTGCCCGAGAAGGGCGAAGGGTTTGGCGTAGAGCCAGACGACCATGGCGTTGGTGGTGACCATCGCTATGCCTCGCCCCGCCACCGAGAGGATCAGGGTCGCGATGATGGGCTGCATTCCCACCCAGGAGACGAGCATGCCGTTCCACATGCCCGCGGCGACCGACACAAGCACGGCTGCCGACATCGCGAAGGCGATGGGGTACTTGGGGTTGCCCTTGAGGTCGCCGCCTATCAGCATGGCCACGACGCCAGCCGAAATGGCCACTACCGATCCCACCGAGATGTCGATGCCCTTCGTCGCGATGACGAGGGTCAAGCCGACGGCCAGAAGCATGATCGGCGCGCCGTTCTTCAGGATGTCGATGACATTGCCGTAGAGGTGGCCCTGTTTTATCTCGACGCTGAAGAAGTTGGGGGTGAAAAAGAGATTGAAGGCGAGAAGGAAGGCGAGGGCAACCAGCGGCCAGAAGATCTTCCTGCGCGTCAGGGTATTCAGCCAAGCCATGTTCATCTGCCTCCCGCGATAGTCTGCATGATGGTCCTCTCGTTCATGTCCTCTCCCTCGAGTTCAGCGATCTTCACCTTGTCCCTGAAAACGGCAATTTTCGTGCTGCAGCGCAGCAGTTCCTCGAACTCCGACGATATGAAGACGACCCCGAGGCCTTTTCTGCTCAGGTTGAGTATCTGCTCCATGATTTCGAGTTTCGCGCCCACGTCGATGCCGCGGGTGGGCTCGTCGAGGATGAGGATTATGGGATTGGTGCAGAGCCAGCGAGCCAGCAGCAGCTTCTGCTGGTTGCCGCCTGAGAGCTGTTTGGCCTCGCCGTTGGCGCTCGGCGTGACGATCCTCAGCGACGCTATAAGTTCCTCGGCGATTTCCAGCTGTTTTTTCGTCGAAAGATATTTCGACGCGCCCATCTTCGCCTGGAGCGCGAGGATGATGTTCTCGCGTATCGAAAGTTCGGCGAAGATCCCTTCGTTCTTCCTGTCCTCCGAGCAGAAGCCCATGCCGGCCATCATCGCTCCCCTCGGCGAGCTGATGCCGGCCTTTTTCCCTTTCACGGCCAGGTCGCCCTGGTCGGCGGCGTCGATGCCGAAGAGAAGTCTCGCCGTCTCCGTCCGCCCCGAGCCCAGGAGCCCCGCGAAGCCGAGCACGTCGCCCTCGCGGAGCGCGATGTCGAAGGGCGCGATAGAGCCGCGCAGGCCGAGGTTCTTCGCCTCGAGAAGGGGCGCCGTATCGTCGGCGGGCCCGGCGGCCGTATCGCCGGCGGGCCCGGCGGCCCGGTCCTCGGCCCG
>Ga0074195_1000713_pt1 | contig 58611 bp, 62 predicted proteins | sample EPASupsiteHSE623_FD_64525 | JGI IMG/M metagenome (GOLD analysis project Ga0074195, IMG submission 64525) | Bioremediated contaminated groundwater from EPA Superfund site, New Mexico - Sample HSE6-23 | ecosystem: Environmental > Aquatic > Deep subsurface > Groundwater > Contaminated ...
TCCATCGGGTGAGGTTGTCGGGCGCCCTTTAAAACGATGGGTAATGTAACATTTTTACACAAAATCAGCAAGTTGATGTTTATATTTGTTGTTGGCTACTGCATTTAATTTTCAAGAAACCCTTGAGTTGGTTCCACTTCTCTTCGGCGGCCTCGATCTCTTCTCGTGCCTCCATTGTCGCAAGGTGAGCTTGCAATTTGATCCTGTCTCTTTCGGCTTTCAACCTGTCGATCAGGCTGCCGAACTCTTCTTTCATTTCCACGCATCCCCTCCTTTACCATGGGTAAGATTGCTTTAAGCCTTGAGCGGGAGCAGAATAAACAAATTTCCGTTCCCTGGTTGGCATTCGATGCGGCCACGAAGACCCCGCGCCCGGAGTGCAACATCGTTCGCCGAGGCGACCACCATGACGACCGCCTCCATAATCGACAACCAAGCGATCGTTTCCTTTTTTCCCAAACCCCTGCTTTATCCCAAAGCCTCCTTAATCCTTCCCATCGCCTTGACCACATTGGCCTCGGAGTTGAACGCCGACAGGCGGATATAGCCTTGGCCGCACTTGCCGAATCCCGCACCCGGCGTGCACACCACTCCGGCCTTGTTCAATAGCAGGTCGAAGAAAGTCCAAGAATCTCCCTTGGCCTCAATCCACACGTAGGGGGCATTGTCGCCGCCAATGGTGTGGTAGCCGAGTTCGGTCATTGCCTGGCGGATGATCTTGGCGTTGGCCAAATACCCGTCGATCAGGGCGGTGCACTGGGCTTTGCCGTCCGGGGAATACACCGCCTCGGCCGCCCGTTGCACCGGGTAGGAGACGCCGTTGAATTTGGTGCAATGCCGCCGGTTCCACAGGGGATGGATAGCCTGCTTGTTGCCCGCCGAATCGTAGGCCATACACTCCTTGGGCACCACGGTATAGGCGCAGCGGGTGCCGGTGAAGCCGGCGCTCTTGGAGTAGCTGCGGAACTCGATCGCCACCTCGCGGGCTCCCTCGATCTCGAAAATCGAATGGGGCAGCTTCGGGTCGCGGATGAACGCCTCATAGGCGGCGTCAAACAAAATCAGCGCCTTCTGGTCGCGGGCGAAATCGACCCAGACCTTGAGCTGTTCCTTGGTGATGGTCGAACCGGTGGGGTTGTTGGGAAAGCAGAGATAGATCAGGTCCACCGGCTCCTTGGGCAGGTCAGGAACATAGTTGTTGGCCTTGGTCGATTCCAGGTAGACCAGCCCCTCGTAGCGGCCGTCCTTGAACATTCCGGTGCGGCCCGCCATGACGTTGGTATCGAGGTAGACCGGGTAGACCGGATCAGGCAGGGCAATTTTGGCATCGACGGCAAACAGCTCCTGAATATTGCCGGTATCGCACTTGGCGCCGTCTGAGACGAAGACCTCGTCGGCCGCCACCTCGGCCCCACGTACCTGGAAGTCGTTGTGCGCGATCGCCTCGCGGAGAAAATCATACCCCTGTTCCGGACCGTAACCGCGAAAGCCGCTGGTGGTGGCCATCTCGTCCACCGCCTTGTGAAAGGTGGCAATACAGGCCAGCGGCAGAGGGTTGGTGACGTCGCCGATGCCCAGCTTGATCACCTCGCGCTCGGGATGGGCGGCCTGGAAGGCGGCCACCCGTTTGGCGATATCGGAAAAAAGGTAGGAAGCTTGCAGCTTCAGATAATGTTCGTTCACTTTCAACATAGCGTGTTCCTTCAATAAAAAATCCCGCAGACCAGCGGCGGGAGTTAGAGGTTGACCTTGACTCGGTTACTGAAATCGTAGCCCTCGGTGGAAAAATCGTAGTCCATGCGGCCGGCGTTCAGTTTCATGCCGGGCGCTTGGATCGTCACCGAGCCCGGACTGACCAGCATCTTGTCGGCGTCGTCGTATTCGAGCCGTTCCGAGAGCAGCACCTGTTCCTTGGTCGGCTTGCTGACCTTGACCTGCTCGGTAAGCACCAGATGCCGTTTATCAATGAGATAGACGCCTTTGCGGCTCTCGATGTTGATCGGCTCCTTCTCCTTGCCGATGTACATGGCGCTGACGCCCTCCATCTCGATCTCATGCTCCCGCTCGCCGGTGTAGGCGCGCTCGGCATCGATCTGCCATTCCTCCATGCCGTTTGAAGTCATGGTGATGGCCACCGATTCCATGAGGAAATTCTGCAAAGGCGTCTCCTCCTGCGGTTGCGCCAATTTCTGGTTGTACCCGCCGCGGGGGGCGAGAAAGGCGCTCAGCGGCGGCTGCCAGAGGGGACTGGTCACCGCACAAAACAGCGGCACAATCCAGAGGAGATTGCGGGGATTGGCGATCATCGGTCGAACCTCGCCCGCATCCGCTCCAGGTTGCCCTGGGCCTCAAGGATGAGATCGCAGATCTCGCGGACCGCTCCGTGCCCGCCGCCGCGTTCGGCGGTGTAATGGACCCGCTGACGGATTTCGGCCACGGCGTTGGCCGGAGCGGCGGCAAAGCCGACTCGGTTGAGAATCGGCAGATCCATGAGATCGTCGCCCATGTAGGCGGTCTGCGGTGGCCGCAGGCCAGTTTCCTTGAGGATGGATTCATACACGGTCAATTTGTCCTGCTTGCCCTGAAAGACATGGGCGAATTGCAGATCCCGAGCCCGGCGTTCCACTGCCTCGGAACTGCGGGCGGTGATGATGCCGACCGCCACGCCGCTGTCCTGAAGCAGCTTGATTCCGAGGCCGTCCTGGGTGTTGAAGCTCTTGGCCTCGCCGCCGCCGGTGACATAGGTGATGGTACCGTCGGTGAGCACGCCATCGACATCGAGCAGCAGCAGTTTGACCTGCCGCGCCTGTGGCAGGGCGGCCATCCAGGCCGCGCTCCGCTCCAGCGGCCGGTTGCGGGCCATGGCGCGGTTACGCAGGCCCTCGGTCAACTCGCAGTCGGTGGGATACGTGCCCCCCGGTATGCCACAATCGTGACTAGGCATCGATCACTCCCGCTACCGCCTGCCGCACCGCCAACAACTGCTTGAGCAGGGGCTCCACCTCGGCCAGCGGCAGGGAATTGGGCCCGTCGCACAAGGCCCGATCCGGGTCGGGATGCACCTCGATGAATAGTCCGTCGATACCGGCCGCCATCGCGGCCCGGGACAGGGCCGGGATAAACTCGCGCTGGCCGCCGGAACTGCCACCGGCGCCGCCGGGCAGTTGCACCGAATGGGTGGCGTCGTAAATCACCGGACAGCCAAAGGAGCGCATCACCGGCAGGGCGCGCATGTCCACCACCAGATTGTTGTAGCCGAAGCTGGCGCCGCGTTCGGTGAGCAGGATCTTTTCGGTGCCGGCGCCGCGCAACTTGTTGACCGCATGCTCCATGTCCCAGGGCGAGACAAACTGCCCCTTTTTGACGTTGACCACCTTGCCGGTACGGGCCGCAGCCACCAGGAGGTCGGTCTGGCGGCAAAGAAAGGCGGGAATTTGGAGGATATCGAGGTAGTCGGCGGCCATCTCGGCCTGGCCCGGTTCATGGATGTCCGACACCACCGGCACCCCGATTTCCTCGCGCAGACGGCCGAGAATGCGCAGTCCTTTTTCGGCTCCAGGTCCACGAAAGGAGTCGAGCGAGGTGCGATTGGCCTTGTCGAAGGAGGCCTTGAACACATAGTTGATACCCAGTCGGGCGGTGATCGCCTGCATCTCCCTGGCTATCTCACGGGCCAGATCGCCGCTCTCCAGCACACAGGGCCCAGCCAAGAGGAGCAACGGCGCACCGGGTCCGATGGAGATCGGCCCGCTGGGAGTGGGGTTCAGTTCGACGGTCTTGATCATTTCAGGATTTGTTGCCTTTTTTGTGGGTTATGGCCGCCTTGATGAACTCCCGGAACAGAGGATGCGGCTGCATCGGCTTGGATTGAAATTCGGGGTGGAATTGGCAACCGAGGAACCAGGGATGATCGGCCAGCTCGACAATCTCGACCAGGTTGCCGTCCGGCGAGGTGCCGCTGACGACCAGGCCGGCCTCTTCCAACTGCTGCCGGTAGGTGTTGTTGAACTCGTAACGGTGCCGATGGCGCTCGCTGATCTCATCCTGGCCATAGGCCGCGGCAGCCAGGGTACCGGGTTTCAGCTTGCAGGGATAGGCCCCGAGCCGCAGAGTGCCGCCCATGTCGGAATGCTGGTCGCGCTTCTCGATCTTGCCGGTGCGGAAATCGAACCACTCGGTCATCAGGTAAATCACCGGATGGGGGGTGGCCAGGTTGAACTCCACCGAATGCGCCCCCTCGATGCCGGCAATATTGCGGGCATATTCGACGACCGCCAGTTGCATGCCCAGACAGATGCCGAAGAAGGGAATCTTGCGCTCGCGGGCATAGGTCACGGCCCTAATCTTGCCCTCCATGCCCCGGCTGCCGAATCCGCCGGGCACGAGGATACCGTCGCAGTTGTCGAGCATCGAAAGGTCGGTGCCGTCCTCAAGGCCGTCGGCGCTGATGTACTGGAGGGCCACCTTGGTCTCGTTGGCGATGCCGCCATGGATCAGGGCCTCGTGCAGACTCTTGTAGGATTCGGTCAGGTCGACATACTTGCCGGTGATGCCGATGGTCACCACGCCCTTGGGATTCTTGATCCGGCGGACCAACCGTTCCCAGGGTTCGAGATTGGGCGACCCGGTCCAGATGCCCAGTTTTTCGAGGATGCGGTCGTCCACCCCCTCCTGGCGCAACCGGATCGGCAGCTCGTAGATGCTCTCGACATCGACGGCGGAAATGACCGCATTGGCGTCGACGTTACAAAACAGGGCGATCTTCTTTTTCAGCTCGTCGGTGAGCGGCGCCTCGGTCCGACACATGAGGATGTCGGGCTGGATGCCCGAGGCCAGCAGTTCCTTGACCGAGTGCTGGGTGGGTTTGGTTTTGACCTCGCCGGCGGTCTTGATGTAGGGCACCAGTGTCAGGTGGATGAAGAGGGTGTACTCCTTGCCCAGGTCGGTGCGTAGTTGGCGGATGGCCTCGATGAAGGGCAAGCCCTCGATGTCGCCCACCGTGCCGCCGATCTCGATGATCGCCACGTCGGCGCAACCGTCGAGCTGCACCACCGCCTCCTTGATCTCGTCGGTGATGTGGGGGATGACCTGGACCGTGCCGCCCAGGTACTCGCCGCGCCGCTCCTTCATGATCACCGAGTAGTAGATCCGGCCCGAGGTGTAGTTGTTCTTCTTGCCCATGACCGCATTGGTGTAGCGCTCGTAATGCCCCATATCCAGATCGGTCTCGGCGCCGTCGTTGGTGACGTAGACCTCGCCGTGCTGGAAAGGGTTCATGGTGCCGGGATCGACATTGATGTAGGGGTCGAGCTTCTGAAAGGTGACGGTCAGGCCCCGCGATTCGAGCAGGGAGCCGATGGAGGCGGCCGACAAGCCCTTGCCCAGCGAGGAAAGCACACCGCCGGTAATAAAAATGAACTTGGTTTTTTTGCTCAGGGAAGCCTTCATAAACCGTTACCTTTCTGGCGAGGGGGGAAAAAGAGGAAGGCAGCACCGCTGCCTTTGATGTGGTCGGGAAAAAAATATACCCGATCGGCCCCGGCTTGACAAGTCCGGCCGCGGCAAAACCACATGACCGAACGCATTGATTTTTCGATACAAGAGAAAAAAACTTCCGCGCAATCTCAGGGATTTTTCGGCCAGCTCCACAGGGATTTGGTTTGATCGATCAGTTCCCGGTGCAGTTGCGGGGGCAACGGAGTGAAGGGAGAATTGTCGTAGGTGGTGTCGCGGTTCTCCACCACCAGGACCTTGGCGTCCGGACTGAGGGTGTGGGTGTGCCAAACCGCCTGTTTGACGTTATAGACCAGGCCGGGACGCAGATCCTCGGCGTGCAGACGGGTTACCGTCTCGTTGCCCTCGCCAACGAACAGGATGCACCGCCCCTCCAGGAGGACAAAGACCTCGTCGGTCTCATTGTGCCGCTGCATCCGGGTGAGGTGTTCCGGCAGCAGGCCGGGGCTGTAATGGAGCATCGCCACCCGCCATTCGCCGAAATCGACCAATGGTTTATATCCGGGATCCACATGTTCTCGTATTTCCAGTAACGCTTCTTTCATGTGCTCACCTAGTGGCTGGGGCGAGGATCTGCTTCAAAAAGAGTTGGCTGCGCGGATTCTGGGGGTTGGTGAAAAAACTGAGGGGATCGGCAACTTCGACAATGGCGCCTCCGTCCATGAACACCACCGTGTCGGCCACCTCGCGGGCAAAGCCCATCTCATGGGTCACCACCACCATGGTCATGCCTTCCCGTGCCAGGGCGACCATGACCTCCAGCACCTCGTTGATCATTTCCGGATCGAGCGCCGAGGTCGGCTCGTCGAAGAGCATGATCTTCGGCTCCATGGCGAGCGCCCGGGCAATGGCCACCCGTTGCTGTTGGCCGCCGGAAAGCTGAATCGGGTAGTGGCCGGCGCGGTCGCGCATCCCCACCTTGTCGAGCAGCGACAGGGCCAGGGATTCCGCCTGCTCCCGCCCCATCTTTTTCAATTTGATCGGCGCCAGGGTCAGATTTTCCAGCACGGTTTTATGGCGAAAGAGGTTGAAGCTCTGGAAAACCATGCCCACCTCCATTCGGATGCGGTTGATATCCTCGCCGTCGCCGTAGAGGTTGCGGCCGTCGATGACGATGGTGCCGGCGTCGATCGATTCCAAGCGGTTGATGGTGCGCAGCAAGGTCGATTTACCCGAACCGGAGGGCCCCAGGACCACGACCTTCTCACCGGCCTTGATCTCAAGGCTGACTTCACTGAGCGCCTTAAAGGTGCCGAAGAACTTGGTGATGCGGTGCAGACGGATGATCGGATCAGCGGCGTTCATAATGGCTCAGTCGGTGCTCCATGATGCTGATGAGTTTGGACAGGATTAGGGTGATCAGCAGATAGATCAGGGCGATCATGGTGTAGGTCTCGAAGTAGTTGAAACTTTCCGAGGCATACTCGCGGCCGCGCCGGAGGATGTCGGCCACGGCCAGGATCGAGACCAGGGAGGTGTCCTTCAAGAGGGCGATGAATTCGTTGCCCACCGGCGGCAAGATGGTCCGCCAGGCCTGGGGCAGAATGACATAGGCCATGGTCTGCCGCTGGTTGAAGCCGAGCGACAAGGCCGCCTCGGTTTGGCCATGGTCGATGGATTTGATGCCGGCCCGAAACACCTCGCCCATGTAGGCGCCGTAGCAGAAGGCCATGGCGATCACCGCGGCCAACATGTCCGGCACCCGGACGAACCGCCCCAGGGCGTAATAGATGTAAAAGAGCTGCACCAGCAGCGGAATGCCGCGTACCACCTCCACGTATAAGGAAGCGGCCAAATTGACGAACCGGTTGCGGGAAATCCTTCCCAGGCCGGTCAGCAGACCGATGACGATCGCCAGCGTAATCGAGAACACCGTGACCTGGAAGGTGACGACGATCCCGTCGGGGACAAAACGCAGAATATTGAGATAAGGGTCCGGCTTTAGCCACGGCAGAAGAACGAGCAGAACGACGGCCCCGGTCAGGGCGATCCACCAGGCGGAAACCAGCCCTTTATCGTCCGGAGTCGGGATGGCCGCGCCGTCGCCGACATCGATTTTGGTGATTCCAGGTTCAGGCATGGTCATCTTCCCGAGAAGTGAATAAAAAAGCCGGGCCACAGGGCCCGGCAATAGGTGCATCGGAGAAGGTCGTTACTGACCGATCCATTTTTTCTTGAGTTCCTTGTCCAACCCCTTGGCCTTGACGGCGGCGATCCCCTTATTGATCAATGCCAGGGTCTCGGTGTTGCCCTTGTTGACGGCCACACCGTAGTTTTCGGCTTCGCCGGATTCGATGATGGCGGCGATTTTCAATTTATCCTTGTACTTGTCCAGCGCGTAGTTAGCGGCGACCGGATCGTCGCAGACCACGGCGGCGATGCGGCCGACGTTCAGATCCTCCATCGCCAGTCCCACCTCGTCGTAGGATTTGGCTTCCACTCCAGGTGCCGCCTTGATCGCAAAATAGCCGGTGGTGCCGATCTGACCGCCGACCTTTTGCCCCTTCAGGTCGGCCAAGCTCTTCGCGGTCGAACTCTTGTCGACGATCAGTGCCTGACGAACGGTAAAATACGGCTCGCTGAAATCCATGGTCTTTTTCCGCTCCTCGGTAATGGAAACGGAGCTGACAACGGCATCGTATTTCTTGGCGGCCAGTCCGGCAAAGATGCCGTCCCAGGCGGTGTTCTTGAAAACCGGGGTGAAGCCGGCCTCTTTTCCGGCGGCGGTCATGAACGCGATGGAGTAACCGACCACCTGCTTTTGATCGTTGACGAATTCCATGGGGGGCCAAGTGGCGTCGGTGGCGAAAACGATAGTGGTTTCGGCGACAGCCGGACCACACAGCGCCAGCAGCACCAACAATGTGGTACATAATTTATTGAACATGCATTCCTCCATAAGGTGAGAAAAGGGTTGACGTGTTCACCATCTACCATCCAACGACACCGCTCGCAAGAAAAAGGTGGGGACCGAGCGATATCGTCGCGAGGCGCTCTTCGCTGGGATCGGGAAAAGCTAGGTTTTTCTTGACGATATCGCCTTAGTGCAGGTATACATCGACACATTCTCTTCATTGTCCTTCACCTTACACGCGAGGTCGACCCCATGAACACCTTTTCCCGTCTTTTCCTTGCAACAACAATGACCTGCACAGTTTTACTCCTGGGCGGCTGCGGCCCGAAAGCAGTCTCCCCGTATGGGGGCGGCGGCACCGGGGCTGCCGACGGCGCGGATGCCAACCGCATGGGCAACATCATCGAGGAAACCAGCCCGGGAACGGAAGGACTCGACTCCACTGGAAGAGGTGGAAGCGGCAGCCTCGCCGGCGATGCCGACCAGCAGAGCGATGCCTACAAGCGCGAGCATGGCCGCTGTTCCCCGGAGTTCAAGCCGATCTACTTCGAGTACGACCAATCCAAGATCAAAAACGATCAGATTCCCGCCATGGAGCATAACGGCAGTTACCTGAAGAACAACCCCTCTGCCCACGTGTTGATTGAAGGTAACACCGACAATCGCGGCACTAACGAATACAACCTCGCCCTGGGCGAACGCCGCGCCATGAGTGCCAAGGCCTATCTCAAGGCGTTCGGCATCGAGGATAGCCGCATCCGTACCGTCAGTTACGGCGAGGAACGACCGTTGTTCACCGGTCAAAGCGAAGACGACTTCGCCCACAACCGGCGCGACGATTTTATCCTCGAATGATTTTTCCCATCGTGCCCTCTGGTCGACCGAACCAAGGTTGACCGGAGGGCACACGCGCCCCTTCCCCATCAGCCCGCCTTGTTGTTTTCCCATCCTGCTCCCCTTCCCCACGACCTGATCCGAACCCTTTGTTCCCCCCCTTTCAATCACCTTCTTTTTTCTTGACATGCGAATGATTCCTAAATACATTTAGGAAAATTTTTCATACAGGTGCCCATGAATCAACCCCTGCGCATGACCCACCAGCGCGAGATCATTCTCGCCGAGTTGCAGCGGAGCAAGACCCATCCGACGGCGGACGAATTGTACGAACGGATCAAGAAAAAGTTGCCGAGGATCAGTTTGGCGACAGTGTATCGCAACCTGGAAATTCTCTCCGAGGCGGGGCTCATCAGGAAGCTGGAAATCAGCGGCCGGCAAAAGCGGTTCGACTGGGATCCGGTGGAGCACGATCATGTGTTTTGCACCCAATGCCAACGGGTCGACAATATTGCCGCATCAGGTAATGTTGCGCCCCGTCTCGAACCGACGCTGGAAAAAGGGTACCGGATCACAGGGTGCCGTATCGAATTTTTCGGTCTGTGTCCAAAATGTCAGCTACTACACGGAATCAACCACGAGATAGGAGAACGTACAATGGGGTGTAAATCATGCGGGACCACCGCTCTCAGCGACAACCAACGGCAAGTGCTCGAGGCCCTGGCGCAGAGTTCCGAGGCTTGCGGCAGCAAGGAGCTGGCTGCGGCAACCGGTTTGGAAGCCAAGCAGATCAGCTGCCAAATCACCGCACTCAAGAATAAAGGCTATGTCAGCAGCCCAGCCCGGTGCAAATACGAAATCACCGAGCAGGGAAAAAACATGCTGGGATGAATCATCCGCACCATTCAGATCCTAACTGCCAACCCCAAATGGAGGCTATCAGATGAGCTTTTTAGTGACCCAACAGGCGCCCGACTTCACGGCCACCGCCGTCATGCCGGACAACTCCATGAAACCGGATTTCAAACTCTCCGATTATCGGGGCAAATATGTCATCCTCTTTTTTTATCCCCTCGATTTCACCTTCGTCTGCCCTTCAGAGATTATTGCCTTTGACAAGTCCCTCGCCGCCTTTAAAGCGAAAAACTGTGAAATCATAGGTATTTCCATCGATTCTCAATTCTCCCACTGGGCCTGGAAAAACACCCCGATCCAACAGGGCGGCATCGGCAACATTCAGTATCCGTTGGTCGCCGATCTCGACAAAAGTATCTCCCGCCAGTACGGCGTGTTGCTTGATGCCGGAATTGCCCTGCGCGGCACTTTTCTTATCGATCGCGAGGGGTTTGTCCGGCATGCGGTGGTTAACGATCTGCCACTCGGCCGCAATATCGACGAGGCCCTGCGCATGGTCGATGCCCTGCAATTCCATGAGCAGTATGGCGATGTTTGCCCAGCCAACTGGGAAGAGGGCAAGGAAGCTATGAAGCCCACCGCCGCCGGTGTCGCCGAGTACCTCAGTAAAAACACGAACTGATCCCTTCACTCATCTCCGGACAAAACAAGGAAGGTGAACACTTTGGCCCTTTCGAAGCCGAACAAGATGGTTTATTGTTTGGCCATGTTTGTGCCGGTCACAGAGCGGGGGCCCGGCGAGGTCTCCGCTCCCCCAACGATTCCACTCATTGACGAGGAGAAAAGCCATGACCAAGAAAAACGAAGTCTACAAATGCGCGCTCTGCGGCAACATCGTTGAAGTCCTGCACGCCGGCGCCGGCGAGTTGGTCTGTTGCGGCCAGGCAATGACCCTGATGACCGAGAACACCGTCGATGCCGCCAAGGAAAAACACGTCCCGGTGATCACCAAGGTGGCCGATGGCTATAAGGTTGCCGTGGGTTCGGTCGCCCACCCCATGGAAGAAAAGCACTGGATCGAGTTCATCGAGCTGATCGCCGACGGCAAGGTCTATCGTCAAAATCTCAATCCGGGCGAAGCCCCCGAGGCAACCTTCTGCGTCAAGGCGGACCAGGTTTCCGCCCGTGAGTACTGCAACCTCCACGGCTTGTGGAAAGCCTGATTTAATCTCCTACCCGAGGAAACACGATGAAAAAATATACCTGTGTTGTCTGTGCCTACGAATACGATCCCGCCGTGGGCGACCCCGATAACGGCGTTGCCCCTGGGACCGCCTTTGAAGATATCCCCGACGATTGGACCTGCCCGGTGTGCGGCGCCGGCAAGGATCAGTTCGAAGAATCCTGAACGAAGCCAGCCCTCCGCCTCGAATTGACTGGGGTGGAGGGCTTTTTTTTAGCGTCCGGCGGCCCAATCAACGGCTGCTTGCTTCCTCGCTGTCGGATCGACACCTGATCCATGGCCCGCGATTGGTCCTGAACCTCTCTCTTGCATAACTTCGCCGCACCGAACCGCACCACCTTTTCCACCGGGACCGATCCACATTGAAGAGAAAGAACGCCACTACGGCTTTGAGGTTACATCCATGAAAAAAACCGTTTTTTTCGCCTTTCGAGACAACCCGCTCTGTTTTATCCATGTGCTGCTCAACAGCCTGGATATGGCCAAGAAAGGCATGGAAGGCAAGATCGTCCTTGAAGGGGAATCGGTCACCTTGATTCCGATTATGGCGGAACCCGGCCATTTTCTCCACCCTCTCTATCTCCAGGCCAAGGCGCAAGGACTGTTTCTCGGCGCCTGTCGTGCCTGTACCCACAAACTGCACATGACCGACGCCATAGCACGGGAAGGCATTCCGCTGATCGGCGAGATGTCGGGGCATCCGGCCATGTCGGAATTTATCGAGCAAGGCTACACGCTCCTCACCTTTTAATCTCCATCCCCCGCAGGAGGTTTTATTCCATGAAGAAGATCGAACTATCCGAAAATGTCTACTGGGTGGGCGCCGTCGACTGGATCACCCGTGACTTTCACGGGTATTCCACCGAGCGCGGCACCACCTACAATGCCTTCCTGATCGTCGACGAGAAGGTCACCCTGATCGATACGGTGAAAAAACCGTATAAAAGCGAGTTGATGCACCGCATCCACAACATCATTGACCCGAAGAAGATCGATTATCTGGTGGTCAACCATGTGGAAATGGATCACAGCGGCTCCCTGCCCGAGGTGATCGAGGCCATCAATCCGGAGAAGATCATCTGCTCGAAGATGGGACACAAGGCCCTGGTGCAGCATTTTCACCGTCCGGACTGGCCCTATCATGTCGTGGCGCCCGGCGAGGAGATCAGCCTGGGTAAGCGTACGCTCAGTTTTCTCGAAACCCGGATGCTGCACTGGCCGGATTCGATGTTCACCTATCTCAAGGAAGACCAGATCCTGTTCACCAGCGACGCCTTCGGTGAGCATCTGGCCACCAGTGAACGGTTCGACGACGAGGTCAACCAGGACGTGCTGATGCACGAGGCAGCCAAGTATTATGCCAACATCCTTACCCTGTACTCGCCGCTGGTGAAAAAGCTGCTGGCCAAGGTGCAGGAGATGCAACTGCCGATCAAGATGCTGGCTCCGGATCACGGCGTCATCTGGCGCGGCAACCCCGGCAAGATCATTGAGGCGTATTCCCGCTGGTGCAACCACGAAGGCAATGGCCGCGCCCTGGTCATCTACGATACCATGTGGGAATCGACCCGAAAGATGGCCAAGGCGGTGGCCGAAGGGTTGCACGAGCAGGGGGTCGAGTACAAACTGCTCGATCTCCAAGTCAACCATCGCAGCGACGTCATGACCGATGTGCTGGAGGCCAGCGCCATTGTTTTGGGTTCGCCCACCCTCAACAACGGCATGCTGCCGCGGATGGCCGATTTCCTCATGTACATGCGCGGTCTGCGGCCCACCAACAAGGTGGGAGCATCGTTTGGTTCCTACGGCTGGTCGGGCGAGGCAGTCAAGATGATGAACGAGATCCTTGGGGACATGAACATCGTTCTCTGTCATCCGGGGTTGAAGGTGCAGTATGTGCCCGAGCATGCCCAGTTGGCCGAATGCGTGGACCTGGGACGGACGGTGGGCAAGGCAATGCAGGCCATGTTGGCCGGGGAGAATATCGAACCGGTGGCCTGATTCGTCCAAGTTTCGTCAGGCAAACCCCGGCATTCCAAGGAGGAATGCCGGGGTTTTTTATTCCTTCTCGCAACAGGAGGTGGTCAGAATGTGCTCATACATCAGTCGCACCACCTCCTCCACCGGTAGTCCGCTGGAATCGATGGTGAGGGCGTCGGCAGCGGCCTTGAGCGGGGCAATGGGCCGTTCCCGGTCGTCCTTGTCCCGCTGGATAATCTGCGCGAGCAGTTGCTGCTCGTCCACCGCCTCCCCCTTGCTCCGGAGTTGCTCCGCCCGGCGGTGGGCCCTGATCTGAGGGCTCGCATCCAAGAAAAATTTCCAGGCCGCATCGGGAAAAACCACGGTGCCGGTATCGCGTCCTTCGGCGACAATACGGCCGCTCGCTCCCATTTGCTGCTGCAAACGGGTCAACGTGGCGCGCACCAGGGGCAAAGCCGAGAACCGAGAGGCGAGCATTCCCATCTCCGGGGTGCGCAAATGCCTGCCCACTTCCCTCCCCTCAACCAGCACGCGAACGTCGTCCTCGCCTGGAGCCGGCGGCTGCAATTCGATCCGGAGATTGACCAGTAACCGTTCTAACTGTTCGCTCTCGATGGGTTCGATTCCCTGCTCGCGGCACTGATAGGCCACGGCTCTATACATGGCCCCGGTGTCGAGGTAGGTGAAGAAGAGCTTGGCGGCCAAAGCGCGTGAAACCGTGGATTTCCCGCCTCCAGACGGTCCATCGATGGTGACGATCCGTTTTTTAATCGCGGCCATAGCCCAAATCCCGCAGGCACTCGCCCAGAGCTGTCACAAATCGCTGATTTTCCTCGGCGGTGCCGACGGTGATGCGGATGAACTCCGGGTAGCCGTAGGCCTTCATCGAGCGTACGATCACGCCTTTGTAGAGCATGGCCTCGTACAGTCTGGTGGCATCGCCCCGGACATCGATCAGGAAAAAATTGGTGTGGGACGGGTAGGGATGGCATCCCAGCCGGGTCACCGCCTCGCTCAGCCTGATTCGACCTTCGGCGGTGCCATGCAGGGTCTTGTGGTAATGATCGACATCGTCCAAAGCTGCCAGGGCGCCGGCCTGGGCGGGCAGGTTAATGTTGAACGGTTGTCGCACCCGGTGCAGCAGAGCGGCCACCTCCCGATGCATCACCCCAAACCCGACGCGCAGGCCCGCCAGACCAAAGGCCTTGGAAAAGGTACGCAGACTGACCACCGCCGGAATCCCCTCCGGATTGCGGATGTACCCCAGGATATCGATGCGCTGTTCCGATTCGACAAAATCGACATAGGCCTCGTCAACAACCACGATCACCGATTGCGGCAGGCTGGCGAGAAAGCGTGCAAAACTCTCCTTGGCGATCAGGGTGCCGGTGGGGTTGTTCGGGTTGTCGATAAAAATCAAGCGGGTGCGGTCGGTGACCGCAGCGGCGATCGCTTCCAGATCGTGCCGCATTTCCCTCAAGGGGATGACAACATTGTCGCCGCCGCGCACCTGGACAAACTTCTGGTACATCAAGAAGGAGGGATGGCTGGTGATGACCGCATCGCCCGTGCCGACAAAGGCCTTGACCAGGAATTCGATCACCTCGTTGGAACCGTTGCCGAGCACGATCTCCTCGGGCGCTGAGCCGATCCAGCGGGCCACACCTTCTGTTAGGTAATAACTGGAGCCGTCCGGGTAGCGATGCAAATTCTGGAGCATGTTGCCGATAGCAGCAACCGCTTTCGGCGACGGTCCCCACGGGTTTTCGTTGGAGGCGAGTTTGATGGCGTTGGTCACCCCGTATTCGCGCTCCAGCTCGTCCATGGGTTTGCCTGGCGGATAGGGAACGATGGCGGCGATGTGTTGAGGAACTGGCAATTGCATACGTTACGCGATGACCGGTTTTTTTCCTGCAACGCCGGCACGTTGTTCAAGGTTATAGGCGGCTCTCAGGAGGATGTCTTCCTGGAAATGGGCGGCCTGCAACTGCATGCCGATCGGCAATCCCTCGCTGTTGAAGCCGCAGGGAACCGACATGCCGGGGATACCGGCGAGATTGGCGGAGAGCGTTAGAATGTCGGAGAGATACAGGGCGAGCGGATCGTCGGCCTTGTCGCCGATCTTCCATGCCGGCGTCGGGGTGACCGGTGAAACCATCAGGTCGCAGGCGGCAAAGGCGCGGGCAAAATCCTCCTTGATCAGGGTGCGCACCTGCGAGGCCTTTTTGTAAAAGGCGTCGTAGTAGCCGGAAGAGAGGGCGTAGGTGCCGATCAGGATACGCCGTTTGACTTCGTCGCCAAACCCCTGGGAGCGCGAGCGGTTGTACATTTCGACCAGGGAGTCGGCCGAGCGGTCGCGGAAACCGTAGCGGACGCCGTCGAAACGGGCCAGGTTGGAGCTGGCTTCCGCCGGTGCGATCAGATAGTAGACCGCAACGCAGTAATCGGTGTGTGGCAGGGTGACCTCGACAATCTCAGCCCCGGCCTCCTTGAGCATTGCGATACCGTTGCGCACCGCCCGATTGACCTCGGGATCGAGTCCCTGGCCGAAATATTCGGTGGGGATGCCGATTCGTACCCCCTTGAGCCCCTCTTGGAGGGCTGCGGTGAAGTCGGGCACCGGACAATCGATCGACGTCGAATCCAATGGATCGTGGCCGCAGATGGCGTTCATCATCAAGGCGCAGTCGCGCACGTCCTTGGTGAGGGGGCCAACCTGGTCGAGCGAGGAGGCAAACGCCACCAGACCGTAGCGCGAAACCCGGCCATAGGTCGGTTTCATGCCCACTGTGCCGCAGAGCGAAGCCGGTTGGCGGATCGAACCGCCGGTGTCGGAACCAAGCGAGGCAAAACATTCATCTGCAGCCACGGCAGCGGCGGAGCCGCCGCTCGAACCGCCGGCGACATAACCCAGCTTCCAGGGATTATGCGGCACCTGGAAGGCGCAGTTCTCGCTGGTCGATCCCATGGCGAATTCGTCCATGGCCAGTTTGCCCAGAAGTACCGTTCCCGCCTGCGAAAGCCTGGTCACCACGGTGGCGTCGTAGGGGGCGACAAAATGCTCCAGGATTCGCGAACCGCAGGTGGTGGGCATCGAGGTGGTGCAGAGGACATCCTTGATCGCCACTGGGACCCCACAGAGCGGACCGCAGGGGCCGCTCTTGCGCTTGCTGTCCGCCTGCTCCGCCTGGCGCAGCGCGCCTTCCCGATCCATGGCCAGGTAGGCGCGTATCTTGGGTTCCACGGCATCGATTCGGGCCCATACCGATTCGGTGAGGGCAACCGAACTCACCTCGCCGGCGTCGAGCAACCGCGACGCCTCATGTAAGGTCAACGAAGAGTATTCCATGCTCTGGTTCTAGTGAAAAGAGGGAGGGGGTAGTGGCTCAGCCGATGACCCTCGGGACCACAAAGGTTTCACCGTTCTGCTCGGGTCCATTGGCCAGGGCCCGCTCTCGGGGAAGGGAAGGTCGCACCTCGTCCTCGCGAAAGGCGTTAACCACCTGTTGCGTGTGCGTGGTGACGCTCACGCCGGTGGTGTCGAGTTCCTCGAGCTTGGCCACATAGGACAGGATGGCGTCGAGTTGGCCGGTCATCCGGTCTACCTCCTCGCCGGTTAATTCAAGACGGGCCAGTTTGGCCACGTGCAATACTTCTTCTCGGGTAATCTTCATGGCTCGACACACAAGGGAACAAAGCTGACAGGTTTTTGTGCACAGAAAAACAGCTACTGTTTATACAGCGAACGGGCGGAAAGAACAACCCCTGCAAAAAGTTCGACCAGATCCGGGTCGAACTGCGAACCGGCGCATCGCCGGAGTTCGCCGACCGCTTGGGGGGTGGTGAGATTGCGGCGGTAGTTGCGACGCGATGTCATTGCATCGTAGCTGTCGGCAATGGTGATGATCCTGGTCAAGATATCCAGCTCCCCGTCGCCGATGCCATCCGGGTACCCGGAGCCATCGAGCTTTTCATGGTGGTGGCGAATGATGTCTCGTTCCCGTTCCATGAAGGTGAGGGGTTCGATGATGTTGGCCCCCACCTCCGGATGCTTTTTGATCAATTCCCATTCCTCCGGTGTCAGATCGCCGGGCTTCTGAATGCAGGACAGGTCGATGACCAGTTTGCCGATATCGTGAAATTGCGACGCGCGGCGCAACACCAGCATATCCTCGTGACCGATCATGGCCGCCTCGCCCAAATACACCGCATATTCTGTGACCCGTTTGGTGTGGCCGGCGGTGTAGCCGTCCTTTTCCTCCATGGCCGCTTGCAGGCTCGACATAATCTGAACCGTCGCGTTCTCCAGGTGGCTGCTGTATTGTTCAAGCAGGAGATTTTTTTCGGCCAACTCCCGTGTCTTGGCCCGCACCTCGCTTTCGAGATTTTTTTTATAAGCCTTTTCCTGTCGGAGAAAATGCCGTTTTTCCGCAGCCTGCTTGACCTTAATATGGAAGAGTTCGATATCGGCTATCGGTTTGGTGAGAAAGTCGTAAGCGCCAAGGTTGATGGCCTTGACCGCATAATCCATGGAACCGGCGCCGGTCAGGAACAAGACCGGGATATCGACCTGTTGCCGATTTAACCTTTCCAGAGTTTCAAACCCATCCATGTCCGGCATGTTGATGTCGAGCACAATGACATCGAAATCTTCCGACACCCGTTCCAGCACCTGCCGTCCCGATTCCACGGCGACGACATCATGGTCGAACATGTTGAGTATTTTTTTAATCGCCACCCGAACCAGGGTGTCGTCATCGGCTACAAGTATCTTCGAACCCATATCGCATCACTGTCAAAACGCGCAAACGTCTTGGATACCCGGCCCCCACCGGGCACTCTGCCTACCATTGTAGTTTCTCATAATTAAAAATCGAAACAAAGCACTATTCCACGACCAGGCGCTGTTCGTCAGCAAAAACCACGGTTGCGCACCTCGTCGACGGCACGGTCGATACAGGGAGAGACGGCCCGAGAAGATTGCAAACGGAGATGTTCCTTTGCAGTCAACCACGTGGAATGTTCGCTGGCCAAGGGGGCGCCGTGCAGTTCGCGCAAGACAGCCAAGGCGCCCTGGCGCATGTTTTCCCAATCGTAGCCTCCTTCGAGGACGAACAAGATCTTTCCCCGACAATGCTCTTGGGCAATGTCCACCACAACCCTGGCCAAGTAGGCTATTCCGGCGGGCGTGACACGCAACGATCCCACCGGATCGCCTGCCATGCAATCGAAGCCACAGGACACCAGAACAAGTTCGGGATGATAACTCCGGGCAAGAGGGATTATAATTTCATTGAAGATTCTCGCAAATTCCCGATCACCGTGACCGGGGAGCAAGGGGATATTGACGGTATATCCCCGCCCGGCTCCTTCTCCCGACTCGGTCAGGGCGCCGGTGCCCGGGAAAAGAGGAGCCTGATGGGTCGAGCAGTACAACACCTTCTCGCTTCGATAAAAACTGTTCTGGGTTCCGTTGCCATGATGGAGATCCCAATCGACGATCATGATGCGGCGAATCCCAAAACGATGCAGTGCCCATTGGGCAGCCACTGCTATACTGTTGAACAGACAAAACCCCATGGCCCGGTCATATTCGGCGTGATGGCCGGGTGGGCGGACCAGGCAGATACCGTTGTCTATCTCCCCGGCTTCCATCCGCTTCAGGCCGTCGATAACCGAGCCGACCGCCATTTTGGCTGCCGCGAAGGAATCCTTCGAGGTTCGCGTGTCCGCATCGAGAAAAGAGGCGTTGCGAGCGGCTGTTGCGGCAATCTTCCGGATCAGTTCGGGAGCATGGTTCAGTTCGATCGTCGATTGACTCGCCAAGGAGAACGTGGGGAAGAGAAGCCCGCCTGCATTCTGCTCCAATTCCCGATACAGGCCCTGGAGGCGCCTAGCCGATTCAAGGTGATCGCGCCCGGTGTAATGGGCGAGGAAAAGGGGGTGTTTATAGACAGCGGTTCGTCGCACGGAAACCTCGATCCCATGTGAGGATCTCCTGTTCGGTGACCACCATGTCCATGGGCACATCATGGGGCAAGGCGGGTATCTTGTCTACCAGTTGGCAAGAAAAAGCAAGCCCAATGCGAATGGCCTGCGGAGCCTCCTGTGCAAGAAAACGGTCATAGAATCCCGCGCCATAGCCGAGCCGATTGCCGCAACGATCAAAGACAACGCCTGGGATCAATGCTACCTCGATCGATGCCGAAGGTATAACCTTCTCACAGTTCCTTGGCTCCGGTATACCCTTATACCCGGAAACAAGATCGCCCTGCACATTAACGATGCCAACGGCCCGCATCGACGACTGCTCCGACTGGCACAAGGGCACGCCGACCGCTTTTCCATGGACCAGGCAGTGATCGAGTAAAGTGATCGTTGCAACCTCGCTTTGATAGTGGCAATAGATGAAAAAAACCTGCTTGTCCGAAAAAAGGGGAAGAGAGAGCAGGGAGCGGGCAATGCGCGCACTGAGGTCAACCCTTTCCTTGGGGGACATCCGGTCGCGGATAGCCTGGATGCGTCGGCGTATTTGACTGCGCTCCTCTCCCGCTCGGTCGATCATCGGATGGATTCTCGGTGGTGCTTGCAAAAAAGAAAAAGGGCGGCATCTTGTGAATGCCGCCCTTCGATCGTTGGGTTGTCCTCGGTCACATCGGCAACAACAGTTTGTTGGTGTCCTCATTCCACGTGACCACCAGATACCAGATCGTACAAAAGCCGACAATCAGGGCCATGGTGTAGCCGTATCCGAGCACGTCGGGCAGATAGACATATTTGCCTAAGTACCCTTTTTCCTCGAAGTTGTAAGCTGAGAACCAGGCGACCATCAACGAGTTGGACAGCGAGAAAAAGGGTACGGCCACCCACAACTTGATCTGCCCCTCGCCAACACGCCAGAGGGCGCCAGAGCCGCAACCGCCGGCGAGCATGGCGCCAAGGCCGAAGATAAAACCACCGACCAAGCCTCCCCAGCCAAAAGTGCCGCGCACATAGTTCATCGGATCGAGAACCGGATCGCCGCCCAAGCGTGTGCCCACCTCATATTTGAGCACAGCAGCGCCAACGGCAACAATGACGATCGACAAGGCCACGGATTTGGCCATCTTGCAGTCACCGGTCATGTGCGGTTCGCGGAACCCTTGGATCATGCACCAACGACCGCGCTGCATCGTGTAGCCAAGGCCAACCGCGATAAGGAGGATGCCGGAAAGTGAAGTAATGTATTCGACATAATCGTCACCGTCAAAATTGGAATAGTAATTGGCGCACCAAATAACAGCCACCAAACCGGCAATCCCGAACACCCATTGGATCGGATACGGGATTTCCAGTGTCCAGGAACCGCCACCGCCCCAACTGATATGTTCCATTTCCTTGTAGAGGAGCCATAGCCCCAGCAAAACACCGGGAATCAGCCCTATCCACATGGTAAAACCATTGGCGGCCAAGTTGCCGATGGCGTTGTACATGCCGCCGACATTACACCCGCCGGCCAGAGCGGAGCCGATACCCATCAATATGCCCGCGATGATGGCTTTGACATACTCGCGAATCGGAGGAAAACGGAAAGCGAATTGACCGCCAAGACAGGCTGAAATAAAAGCCCCGCCAATGAAGCCGAGTCCTATGACCGAACCGGTGTTGAACAGGATCGATTTGGTGAGAACTTTTTCGCCGTCTTCATTGACAAACCCGATTAGCTCGGCAAGGTCGCCGTTGAAAATACCCGCATGCCAAAGCATCCAATCGCCCCAATTGCGGATTGCACCGACCGCGCCCCAGGGCCGCCACCAGGCCATGATAAGAATACTCAACAAGGCGACAATGATACCCGTCATGATCGGGTTCCATTCCTCCTGACAGAGAACCTTATATAAATGTTTGATCTTTTGCCACAACACCTTGACGTCATCCATCTTCTTCAACAGCCTCCTTTTCCCATTAAATAATAATGACTACCAAATCGAACACTGTAGAACTAGCTAATATTTGCTAGAAATTTTGGAAAATACCGTCATGCTCCGCCTTTGTCAATAACAGCGGCCAGCACAAGAGAAGGAGTCCTTTTTCCTGTTTGTTCTCTCGACTAAAAACCGTTTCTCTGCTGTCTTGCTCACAGCACTCTATATTTGTTTCTATCTTGACAACCCTTCCATTACTCTATAAACTAAATCGTCTTTTTTTCATGTATAAAATGGTCTTTTTCTAAAAGTATTTTCGCAAGGAGAACACAAATGAGTGATGTGAAAGTAGCACCCGAAGGTCTGGCTATAGCTGCGGTATTGGATGCAAGAGGCTTGAGCTGTCCCATGCCGCTTCTCCGCACCAAAAAAGAGATTGGTAAAATCAGCTCCGGCCAAATCCTGCACGTTCAGGGTACCGATCCTGGTTCCAGAAACGATATCCCGGGCTGGTGCGAGCGCGCTGGCCACGAGTATCTCGGCGAAAAAGAGGAGTCCGGCTACATCAGCTTTTTCATTAAAAAAGGATGATCGTATTCCTTTCACAATCCTTTTAAGGAGGAAAAAAGCCAATGTCTGCTGATCCAAACAAACTTGGAATTTTCGTTACAAATCCTCAACACATGCGTCACATCCTCGGCATCACCAAGGCCGCGGTTCGTGCCGATAAAAAAGTGATGATTTTCTTCACTTTCAAAGCTATCCACCTGACAAAGAATCCCCTCTTTTACGAATTGACACAACTTTGTGCGGTCGAAGATATCGCTATTTGCGCCGACAGCTACATTTGCGAGGGTTTTGACAATGTTCACGATGTTCCTCGTGGTCTGATCGACAAACAAATGCGGACCCAGGCTTTCCATGGCGCCATTCTCGATGAGTGCGCCAAGTATATCGTCATGTAAGGAGAGACGGAAATGGAATCATTGAAAGTGTATATACTGATAGCCAACCGTGTTTACAACGACGGTATTCGTTCCGGTCTGGGGCTTGCGGTGGAAAATCATTATGCTTTTCCCGTTATCATGAATGGTGAGTTTCCCCGTTTTTCGAACTATATGTCGGAAAACATCGCATGGATCGCCGATATGGAGGGACAGGTCTTCAGCTGTGGCGCCGAAGCGCCGACCGACCTCCCCGAGGGAACCGAAATAGCGAATATTTCTCTGGAAGAACTCGGAGAGCAGATGAGAGAGGCCGACTTTATTATCCCGTACGGTCTGCCTAAGCAATCCCATGAACCTCCCGGTGCTTGTAGCGAATAACGTGAATACGAAGAAGGTGATACAATGAAAATATTGCAAGTTTACAGATCGGAACCAACCGAAGATGTGAAAAAATTGGTTGAAATTCTTAATAGAGATCGTACTGCCGATGAATTCAAACTCTACATCGGCGAGCCCAATTACGATATTCTCGTCCAGAAAATCTTTGCCAACGATAAAACCGTTTGTTGGTGGTAATATAATATTTTTATCTAGATTTTTTACCCTGTCATTCTTGGAATGACAGGGTTTTTTTTTCCTACGCTAAAACTTCCGCCATAATCACGTCGTGAAAATATGATCTAAAGGTTCTTATTTTTAAATTTTCTCGAGTAGGATGTACCCTGTTAGTCAGCAAAACCACAATGACTTGTTCTTTGAGATCAATCCAGAATGAAGTACCGGTAAAACCGAGATGTCCTATACTTTGCTGAGAGAAATATCGTCCACTGCTTGACGTAACCGACGAAGGAGTGTCGAAACCGAGCAACCAACGATCGTCAGGTCCTCTCTTGGTCAGCGCATAGTGCAATGTGTCGTTGGAAAAAGCTGGATGACAAGCCGTATCATTCCAACAATCAAGCAGGTGTTCGCATATTTCTAACACTCCAACTGCGGTGCCGAATAATCCTGCATGCCCTGCAACTCCGCCCAACAGCCAACAATGTTCGTCATGCACTTCTCCATGAAGTGTTTTTTTTCTCCAAGGACAATATTCCGTTGCAACAATATTGTTTTTATTAATTTGAGAAGAATATAATGGAAGAAAGGTAACCTCACTCTTTTTACGAATAGGATTAAATATTTCTGTTGTAAAAATTTTTTCTAACGATTCATTTTTTATAATTTCCAGAATGTTACCTAATAAAATAAATCCTAAGTCACTGTAAATACTTTTTTCTCCAGTTTTATAAAAAAGAGGCTCTTCAATAATTTGTTTAATGAGAAATTTTTTATTTAAATTATTATAAAGAGGTTTAAAATTAATAAAATAATTTCTATAATTTAACATTCCTGACGAATGATGTAAAATATTTTCTATTGTTATATTTTTTTTATCTGAGGAAATTGTTTTATCGAGAACAAAGAGCGGTGTATATTGCCACTGAAGATATCCCTTATCAATACAATGCAATGTGCACAAAGTTGTGCATAATGGTTTGGTTAACGAAGCTAAATCGAACAAGGTCGATTCTTTAATAGGAACACCGCCGTCCGATTGCGTTACCCCTCCACTGAACCAGGTGCGTAAACGTTTCCCTTTTTTAATCATGCTCACAGCTGCGGAAACCCCCGAGTAAACGCCTTCGTCCAATCCTGCTTTACAGGCTGTTTCGAGCATAATATTTAATTGATTTTTCATTGTTTTAATTGTTATTTACCTTAAAATTTATTTGATATTTCATATATTTTCGAGTATTTTTATGCCTTGATCCACCTGTTCATAACCTCGTTGAAAAACTGTGGAGGTCTTTGTCCATAGCGACAACCAAGCGAGCATTCACAATATATCACCCAACTTTCCATTCACAACCCACAGCAATATCCACATATTTTTTATTTTCAAAATAAGATGTTACAAACCTACTCAACAAATCAACCATCTCAATACCAATAATAAAATTTTTATAAAATAAAGGAAGTTATTATGGCTTTCCATTTTAACATAAACAGAGACGATTTTCTGCGAGCTATAGGTGCGCAACAAAATATAACCAGTAAAAAAGGAACGTTAGCGATCTTATCAAATATTTTGCTCGAAGTACAAACTGACAATGTCGTTTTGACTGGCACCGACTTGGAGATAGGATTGAAACAAACTGTGCCGGCTGAGGTTGTTGAGACGGGCATACTCACGCTTCCAGCTAAAAAGCTCTTTGAATTGGCGAGAGAGTCCGGGTCGCAGAGCATTTCGTTCAAAGAACTTGAAAATAATTGGGTGGAAATTACCGCAGGGTCGAGCGTCTACCGTCTAGCTGGTATGGTGGCGGATGAATTTCCCCAATTTCCAGACTATAACGAGCAAAATTTGGTACGGATCGAGAGTGCCATTATGGCGGAACTGGTCGATAAGACCATATTCTCCATCGCACTGGACAAGGAAAATATGTTTACGCTGACTGCGGCTCTGCTGCAGAAAATGCGAGTTGACGATCGTCTCTATCTCAAAATGATATCCTCCGATGGTCACCGTCTGACCATAATGAGTAGAGAGGTCGACGCTCATTTGGACGAATTGGCAATGAAAGCGACTACATTGATTCCTCGTCGAGGGGTTCAAGAAATAAGAAAATTTTGCGACAATAAAAACTTTTTTTTATTAGGTATCGAAGAAAAACAGGCAGTTCTCAAAAGTGAAGATTCATTACTTATTATCCGTTTGATGGACGGAGATTTTCCCGACTTCCAAGGGCTTCTCAATGTGTTATCGAAAGATAATTCTATTAATATAGATAGATTTCGTTTTCTTGAAGGACTTAAAAGAATTAATCTTTTTACCGAAGACCTTTTTCATGCAATTAAGATAGAAATTAACGATAATAAAATTATTCTTAATTCGCAGAATGCCGATATTGGATCGGCAAAAGATGAATTTGTCGTCGATTATTCAGGAAAACCTCTTTCCTTAGGGTTTAATTGCAGATACTTTATTGAAAGTCTTCAAGTCATGGAGGGTAGTATTATAACTATAAGTATCAACAGTCAAGAAAGTCCATGCATGATAACTTCAGATGAAGACGAAGGATTTTTAAGCGTTATTATGCCCATGAAAATTTAAAAATTTTTTTTAAATAAAGTAATTATTTTTTTTACAAAAGGATACAAGTGACAGACTCTATAAAAACTTCGTATGGAGCCGAACAGATAAAGGTTTTAGACGGACTTGAAGCAGTCCGCAAGAGACCTTCCATGTATATCGGCAACACCGCTACCGAAGGGTTGCATCATCTTATTTATGAAGTAGTCGATAACTCCATAGATGAAGCGCTGGCTGGATATTGCACCGCTATCGGTATCATTATCCATGAGGACAATTCGGTAACCATCGAGGATAACGGCCGTGGTATACCGGTGGATATGCATCCCACCGAAGGTATGTCCGCCCTTGAACTGGTTATGACCACCCTGCATGCCGGCGGCAAATTCGACCATTCGACCTATAAGGTTTCCGGAGGTCTCCATGGCGTGGGCGTCTCGGTAGTCAATGCCCTGAGTGTTCATACCGTGGCGCAAGTGCGACGAAATGGTAAGTTGTACCGGCAAATCTATGCCTATGGAACACGAGCAAGCGATCTTGAAGTTATTGGAACCAGCGAACAAACAGGAACAAGCATCTTCTTCAAACCGGATCCGGATATTTTTACCGAAACAACCGAGTTTCAATACGAGATCGTTAAAAATCGGATGCGGGAATTGGCTTTCTTAAATAAAAATATAAAGATAACTTTAAAAGACGAAAGAGACGGCGCCGAGGATACCTTTTATTTCGATGGCGGTATTGTTTCTTATGTCGAATACCTCAATCGTAACCGGACCTGTGTCCATCCTACTCCTATCCTTATCTCAGGCGAGCGGGACGGCGTGCAGGTCGATATCTGTTTTCAGTATTTTGACGGCTATTCGGAGCGTCTCTTTTCTTTTGTAAACAATATTAACACAAAGGAGGGAGGTTCCCATGTGGCCGGATTCAGGGCCTCTCTCACCAAATGTATCAACAGGTACGCCAGCGACGATCTTGTTCCCAAGCATCTGAAAGAAAAAATGGGTGGTGACGATGTCCGTGAGGGGTTGACCTGTATCATTTCGGTACGGGTACCCAATCCGCAGTTTGAAGGGCAAACCAAGACCAAGTTGGGAAATTCGGAAGTCAAATCTATCGTCGAATCGATTAGCAACGAAAAGTTGGGAGCGTATCTCGAACAAAATCCTGCCGTGGCCCGCAGTATCCTAAGCAAGGCTGTGGAAGCAGCCCGTGCGCGCGATGCCGCTCGTAAGGCCCGCGATCTGTCCCGCAAGAAAGGCAGCCTTTCTGTACTGATGGCAGGAAAGCTCGCGGAATGTCAAAGCAAAGATCCAAAGGAACGTGAATTGTTCATCGTCGAGGGCGATTCTGCCGGTGGTTCGGCAAAACAGGGACGGGATCGTTCTATCCAGGCCATTCTTCCCTTGCGCGGTAAGATTATGAATGTCGAAAAAGCCCGATTCGACAAAATCTTAGGTTCCGAAGAGATTAAACAACTGGTTGCTTCCTTGGGGACAGGGATTGGCAGCGAAGAATTTGACCTGGAAAAGCTCCGATATCACAAAGTCATCATCATGACCGACGCTGATGTCGATGGAGCCCACATCCGGACCCTATTGCTCACTTTTTTTTATCGGCAAATGTTGCCGCTTATTGAAAACGGCCATGTATACATCGGTCAACCACCGCTTTATCGTCTGGGAAAAGGAAAAAAGGAGCAGTATTTCCTCAACGACGAAGCGCTCAACACCTACCTGTATTCCCAGGCTAGTCAACTGATGCTTATCCAAACCGAACAGGGTTCGCTTGTTGCCGAAGGCGATATGGTGAATGTGCTGCGCAAGCTATCGGCATTGGAAAGGGTGCTCGCCTTTCTGGAGCGCTTGAATATTTCCGAACAGTTAGCGTTTTTTCTTCTTGAAAACGATGTCCATTCGGCACGTCAGTTCGAAGATCGCGGCTATATCGAAATGCTGATTGGTCAGCTGGTTGAACTCGGCGCCAAGATCGGCGCCGTGCGCTCCTGTTCCTGGCGACCGGCCTGTTGGGAATGCGATATCACCTTACAGGGACAGCACCACCTGGCGACGACTTTGGGCCCAAACATTCCCCTTATCAACGAGTATCGCCACGCCCTCGAATTATACAAGACCACCAAGCCCTATCTTGGCACCGCATTCACCGTAACCAGGACAACAACCGGGGGCCAGGAAACGGAACTGACAGCGGAGAACTGGCACAGGCTCATCGAATTGGTTCGAGAGGAGACCTTCAAAGGGAGTCACTTGCAGCGCTATAAAGGTTTGGGTGAGATGAACCCGGAGCAATTATGGGATACCACCATGAACCCGGCCAATCGGGTGTTGGTTCAGGTTAAAATTGACGATGTTGAAACGACGGATGATATGTTCACAACCCTGATGGGAGACAAGGTCGAACCGCGGCGCGATTTTATCCAGAATCATGCCCTTGAGGTCGCTGATCTCGATATCTAATACCGTATATGCCCTTTTCCTTTAAGCCATAGTCTCTCAGGATTTCATAATGACGGAACATTCAATAGAAGGTGGGCAGCAACCCATCATCCCTATAGCTCGGGAACTGCGAAGGTCGTATCTCGATTATGCGATGTCGGTCATCATCGGCCGAGCCCTTCCCGATGTCCGCGATGGGCTCAAGCCGGTGCATCGCCGTACCCTGTTTGCGATGCGCGAGTTGGGCAACACCTACAACCGGCCCTACATCAAGTCGGCACGCATCGTCGGTGACGTCATCGGTAAATATCATCCCCATGGCGATACCGCTGCCTATGACACCCTGGTGCGCATGGCCCAAGATTTTTCCATGCGCTATCCCTTGGTGGACGGTCAGGGCAACTTCGGTTCCATGGATGGCGACTCGGCCGCAGCTATGCGGTATACCGAGGCGCGCATGACCCGGCTCGACCAGGAGTTGGTGGCCGATCTCGACAAGGAAACGGTCGATTTCGTTCCCAACTACGACAACTCCCTGCAAGAGCCCTCGGTTCTCCCTTCCAAAATCCCCAACATTCTGATCAACGGTTCCGAGGGTATTGCGGTGGGCATGGCCACCAAGATCCCGCCGCACAATTTGACCGAGGTGATCAATGGCCTCATCGCTCTGGTGGACAATCCCGAGATCACGGTGCACCAGTTGATGGAGAGCATCACCGGTCCAGATTTCCCCACCGGCGGTTTCATCTGTGGTCGTGCAGGGATTCGTGAGGCCTACGAAACCGGTCGCGGCGTGATCGTCATGCGCTCGAAGACCCATGTGGAGCAGCGCGGCGCGCATGGCGAGTCCATCATCATCACCGAGATCCCCTTTCAGCAGAACAAGGCTTCCCTGGTGGAGAAAATAGCCCTGCTGGTCAAGGAAAAACGAATTACCTCCATTGCCGACATCCGAGACGAGTCGGACCGGCACGGGGTTCGGGTGGTACTCGATCTCAAGGCAAACGAGATACCCGAAGTGGTGATTAATCAATTGTACAAGATGACCCCGTTGCAGAAAAGTTTCGGAATCATCCTTCTGTGCATCGTCAACAACAAACCCGAGATCCTCAATCTCAAACAAATTCTCCAGTATTTCCTGGTTCACCGCAAGACCGTGGTGTATCGGCGAACCGTCTTCGAATTGCGCAAGGCCGAGGAGCGCGCCCATATCCTGCTTGGTCTCAAGATCGCCATCACTAACCTCGACGAGGTGGTCGAGCTGATAAAAAGCTCGGCCAGTCCCGGAGTAGCCAAAGAAGGATTGATTGCCCGCTTCGAGCTGTCCGAAATCCAGGCCCAGACGATTCTCGACATGCGCCTGCAACGCATCACTGGGTTGGAGCGTGATAAAATTGTTACCGATTACAACGAGATTATCGAAAAGATTGCCTGGTATAGACAGGTGCTCGGCGACGATAATATGGTGACCCAGATCATCCGCGAAGAAATCGAGAAGATCCGCGAGGAGTACGGCGACGACCGTCGCACTGAAATCATCGATGCCCCGGACGAAATCCTCCCCGAAGATCTCATTGCCCCGGAAGAGATGGTTGTCACGGTCTCCCACTCGGGCTACATCAAGCGCAACCCTATCAATCTCTATCGGGCGCAGCGGCGGGGCGGCAAGGGGATCAAGGGCATGGTGACCCTCGATGACGATTTCGTCACCAACCTCTACACCGCTTCCTCGCTCGATACCTTTCTCTTTTTCACAAACCGTGGTCGAGTATTCTGGCGCAAGGTCTACGAGTTGCCGCTGGCCGGGCGGACCGCCCGAGGCAAGGCGATCGTCAATCTGCTCGAACTCGGTGAGGGAGAAAAGGTGGCGGCAATCTTGCCGGTGGCCGATCTGGCCAACATGGACGACACGGTTTCCGTGCTCACCGTGACCAAATTGGGTCGAGTAAAGAAGACGTTTATCGGCGAATACAAACGACCCATGCGCAAGGGCAAGTTTGGCCTGACCATCCGTGACGACGATGAAATTCTCTCGGCGGCCATCACTTCGGGCAACGACGAGATCATCCTGGTGACCAAGAAAGGGTTGTCCATCCATTTTAATGAAAACGATGTCCGCGCCATGGGACGATTGGCGGCGGGCGTCAAGGGAATAAGCCTGGGCGAGGACGATGCGGTTGTCGGTGTGGCTGTGCTTCAGAATGACGACTCCATCCTCACGGTCACCGAAAATGGCTACGGTAAGCGCACAGCCGTGGCCGAGTATCCGCTGCAAAGCCGCGGCGGAAAAGGGGTGTACACCATCAAGACCAGCGAACGCAATGGCAATGTGGTGGGAGTGCTCCCGGTGGTCGATGAGGATCAGGTGATGCTTATAGCCAATTCCGGCAAGATAATCCGCATGCCCATGGACACGGTCCGCATTATCGGCCGCAACACCCAGGGAGTCCGCCTGATTAACCTGGAAGAGGACGAGTTTGTGGTTGATATGTCCATGCTCGCTCGGGAAGAAGGGATGGACAGCGATGAGGACGGTTTCGAGGAAGGGTATGACGATGAATAAGATTGCCATGATTGGGGCCGGGAGCTGGGGAACGGCCCTGGCCCTATTGTTGGCCCGCAAGGGATGCCGCGTGTTTCTCTGGGACAGGGATAGCGCCCATATCGAACAACTGTCCCGCGACCGGGAAAATAAACGCTACCAGCCGGGACACGCTTTTCCGGATTGCCTTGAAGTGACCGAACGACTCGAAGAGGCGGTTCGGGATGCCGACTGTGTGGTAATGGTGGTGCCCTCCCACGGCTTCCGGCAGGTGTACCGGGAGGTGTTCCCGTTGCTGCGGGACGGCGTGCTGATCGTTTCCGCCGTCAAAGGCATCGAGATCGACAGCGGCATGACCATGACCCAAATCATGCAGGCGGAAAGCGACCCGTCAAAACCGCTGCATTTTGGAGTATTGAGCGGTCCCAGTTTTGCCGCCGAGGTGGCCGAGCGGCAACCCACGGCCGTGACTGTGGCCTTTGCCGACCCCCAGGCCGCGGAAACCGTCCAGCATCTCTTTTCCACCGAGTACTTCCGGGTCTATTCCTCCGGCGATATCATTGGCCTGGAAATCAGCGCGGCCATGAAAAACGTGATCGCCATTGCCGCCGGCATCTGCGACGGTCTCAACTTCGGCCTCAACACCCGGGCCGCCCTGATAACCCGCGGACTGGCGGAAATCACCCGTCTAGGTGTCTCGATGGGCGGGGAACCCCAGACCTTTGCCGGATTGGGAGGGTTGGGCGATCTGGTGTTGACCTGCACCGGCAATTTAAGCCGGAATCGGACCGTCGGCTTGAAACTAGGTTCGGGTTTATCCCTGGACCAGGCGTTGAGCGAGATGAAAATGGTAGCCGAAGGTGTAAAAACGACGAAGTCCTGCTACGCATTGGCGTCCAAGTTGCAAGTGGAAATGCCGATCCTCGAACAGGTCCATCAGGTTCTCTACCAGAACAAACGGTGTGAGGATGCGGTTTATGAGCTGTTTCAGCGAGAATTGAAGCAGGAAGCCGAAACGTTGGGCGGGTAGGTTTCTGCCAGGTAACTGAGAGGAACAGTGCATCGGCAAGGGAATATCGTTGCAATTCATCGAATCGATGGCACCTGTGGCACTTACAGTATGCTGCGGTGAAATCGTTTTGTCGCCATTATCTTTTCAACTTGGAGGTCCATCGTGAAAAAATGGGAATGCACGGTCTGCGGTTATATTCATGAAGGAGAAGAACCGCCCGATGAATGTCCGGTTTGCTCCGCCGATAAAAGCATGTTTGTCGAGGTGGTCGAGGAAGCGGTGCTAAACGAACCCGCGCCTGCACCGGTTGAGACAGCGGCCGTTGCAACGACGAGCCAAACAACGTTCTGGGGCAAGCTCTATGCCTTTGCATCGGAACAAATCCTCAAGCATCATCTCCATCCGATCATGGTGCATACCCCTAACGGCATTTTGCCGATGGCGTTTCTCTTTTTGTTGATCACCGCCTTTTTAGGGATGCCACTTTTCGAAACGGCGGCGCTCTATTGTTTTGTGTTTGTCTTCATCTCCATGCCCTTGGTCGCCTTTACCGGTTACGAGGTGTGGCAGAAGCGTTATCGCGGCGTCATGACCTCCACTTTTAAAATCAAAATCGGCGCCGCGACCGCGACCGTTGTGCTCCTGCTCACTCTCATCGTCTGGCGGGCGGTCCAACCTGACATCATGACAACTCCTTCCAACGGCCGGTGGTTGTTTCTCTTTCTTGCCTTAGTGGTAGTGGGTGCCGTGGGAGCGGCTGGCCATCTTGGCGGAAAATTGGTCTTTGGTGCGCGCAAAACCCTATAGTTATCCCGATAAACCATGTTAAATGGTTTTTATTCCTATTTACACTTGCCTCCCATTAAGTTTTAGGGTATCTAGTACCGCAGTGATGCAAGAAGCACAAAGTACGTGCGGTTGAGGTTCCGGGTTTCTTATTGCGGCCAGCATCCTCGAGTATACGTTGCGGCATGAGTGTGGATATGAACCAACTGACAGATAACTTCAATGGAGGAAAACGATGGCATCAACAAAGGACAATTTGAAAGAAGCATTTTCCGGTGAGAGTCAAGCCAATCAAAAATACCGGGCGTTCGCCAAAAAGGCGGAGAAGGATGGTTTTGCGAACATCGCCAAACTGTTCCGGACAACAGCAGAGGCTGAACGAATCCATGCCGAGGGACATCTCAAGGCACTAGATATGATCGCATCGACGGCAGAAAATTTGCAAGCCGCCATCGATGGCGAGACCTACGAGTTCACCGAAATGTATCCGCCGATGGTGGACCTCGCGGTGGCGGACGGCCACAAGGCAAAAACCATGTTCAAGTTCGCCGTCGACGCGGAAGCGGTTCATGCCAAAATTTACACAAAGGCTCTGGAAGCGGTAAAAAAAGGGGTGGACCTCGACGTCAGCGAATTTTATCTTTGCCCGGTTTGCGGCTATATTGAACTGGGCTCCGCTCCCGAGAAATGCCCGGTTTGCGGCGCCAAGCAGTCGATCTTCGAGCAGGTCGCCTAACGAAAGAAAAATCAAGAAACAAAAAACCTCCTAAGCCCTGCGGTGTCCCAAGCGACACCACAGGGCTTTTTTTATGACGATAGCCAGCTGGCTTTGCGCTTCTCTCCTCTGGTTGCCGACAAGCCGCATGGGCTACCCGGTTCAATCGAAAATAATTCAAGCCGCTCTCCCCCTCCCCTGCAACGCTTTGTGGCGGTTGTATTTGTACCGCAACACTTCTGTGTGATTGTCCCACAGATTTGTTGTGTGCATACCACGCATGTGTGCACCCGATGTCGATCGTTTCGTTCAACCCGGCTTCGCGGGGACCGGCTCAGCGTGCGTCAAAGTCCTGGCACCATTGGTGCATAATCAACGGCAGGAGACTCTGGAAGCGATGCACATCAGGGCATTGATTCCACAAAAACGGTTTGGCGCACCATCTCAGGATGAACTATCCAGGAGGACACGACAATGACACGATGTGCAATGAAGAGTGATCATCTGGGCGCGATGCTGATGGACGACTATTTTCTCCCGAGGAACCTTTCGATCTATAGGGTGGCAAAAGACACCGGGATACCTCGACGGATATTGACCGGCGCACTCACAGGCAGGGATCGCCTGCCTGTGCGGGAAGCGGTGCTCCTTGCCCGTTATTTCGGCGAAGAGGATGGATTGTTTGCCCAAAGGCAATTGGAATTCGACCTCCGCAACATGAAGCGACAACAGGAGCAGGCTTCCCATTGATCCTGACCGGGCATGCCAAGGGTGATGTGATCAGCTCTGCGGTCCGCGAGGAAGCGGAACCACATTCCGACAGGGAGTGAGAACTACCCGTTTTGAGCCAATCGGGCCACAACCATTGTCTGGTTTGCGGATCGTTCCATCCCAGCGGTTGGGAACTCGCCTTCGAATTTAATGACGAGGGCGAAGTGTAGGCGAAATGTGTGGCTGGATCCGACCTGCAAGGGTACGATAACATCGTGCACGGTGGTGTTATCGCGACGCTGTTGGACGCGGCGATGACCCACTGCCTGTTTCATCGCGGCATCCAGGCGGTTACCGGGGAGCTTCGCGTCCGATATCTCCATCCGGTTGCCTGCAACGTCCCGATTGTACTTCGCGCCCTGTTCCTGTTCTCCTGCTCGCCGCTCTACCATCTTCAAGCGGACATGCACTGCGGGGAACGGCGCATGGCAGGGCAGAGGGCAGATTCATGCGGCGACCCATCCCATGACCACCATTGCGGCCACTCGGCACACAACGATTGCCATTCTCGTAGACAACGAGGCGGGAGCAGGGCTGGAGGCCGAGCACTGTCTTGCTCTCTGGATTGAAACCGACGGATGGAACTGCCTGTTCGATACGGGTCAGGGAGTTGCTCTCAAGGAAAATGCCCGCATTCTGGGCATCGATCCGCACTGCGCCCACGGCCTCGTCTTGAGCCATGGCCATTACGACCATACCGGCGGTCTGGCTGCGCTCCTCCCCTCCTGCCGGCACCTCGATGTGTATTGCCATCCCGCGGTGGCATCTCCTCGCTATGCCATCCGCAACCGCCAGGCCAAACCTTTGCAGATGCCTCGCAACGCCATGGCGGTTTTGGATCGTCATCCCCAGGAACACCTGCATTGGGTGCAGCAACCGATCATGCTGACCGAAACCGTGGGGTTAACCGGCCCCATTGTCCGTGAAACGGTTTTCGAGGATACCGGCGGTCCCTTTTACTTAGATCAGCATGGGCATCGTCCGGATCCGGTGGACGACGACCTAGCCCTGTGGATACGCACAGGGCAGGGATTGATCGTTTGTGTCGGATGTGCGCATGCGGGCCTGGTGAACACCTTGCAGCAGGTGCGTCGACTCACCGGCGATCTGCCGATCCGTGCGGTCATCGGCGGTTTTCATCTGCTCAACGCGGATCAACGGCGTCTGGAACAAACCATTGCCGCCTTGCGACGGCTCGATCCGGAGGTGATCGTCCCCTGCCATTGCACCGGAGAGGAGGCGGTGAACGAGCTTCGCCACGCTTTTGGCAGGCGTTGCCGCCCCGGTATGGCGGGGATGCTGTGCCGGTTCGCCCCAGTCCCTCCCAAAAAGTCACCGCGTTCGTCACCCTTGCCGAGCACCTGAATCCATGCCCTGGTTTTGGCCGTTTTCTGTTTCGCCGCGACTCGATTGGCTCCAGGTGGAAATCAGCACCCACTGCAACGCCACCTGCATGTACTGTCCTCGCACCCTTCTCGCCAACCATTGGTGCAACCGCCTGATGTCGAGGAAGGTCTTCGCTCGCCTGTTACCGATCCTTGAGCGCACCCGTCTTGTCTATCTGCAAGGATGGGGCGAGCCCTTCACCCACCCGGATTTCTTCGAGTTTGCCCGGCTGGCAAAGGCTGCCGGTTGCCAGGTCGGCACCACCACCAATGGCATACTGTTGACCGAGGACATCTGCAGACAAGCGATCGAGACAGGGATCGATGTGATTGGTTTTTCCCTGGCCGGGATCGACGGCGTTAATGACCGCATCCGCCGGGGAACCAGCTTGGCCCGGATTCGCGATACGATCGCGACGCTCAATCGGCTGAAGGCGCAGCGCGGTGTGCAACGGCCGGCTCTCCACGTTGCCTATCTCTTGCTACACTCTATGTTGGAGGATGTGGAAGCCTTGCCGGCCTTTTTGGCTTCCTTGGGGATCGATCAGGCGGTGGTCAGCACCCTCGATTGCATCGCCAGCAGGACCTTGGTCGAGGAGGCGATACAGCCTGCGAATCAGGAAGAATACGCATCGCTTCGACATCGGTTGGAGGCGATGACCGCTGCCGGCACCACCCTTGGCCTCCCTATCCATGCATGGCTCACCGCGCCCCAGAAGTCGGCCGGCACGAGGCCCGGCGATGCGGTCGAGGAAAACGCACCGGCACCCACTACGATCCAACCCTGCACGGAAAATATTCAGCGCTCCGCCTTCATTTCCGCCGCTGGAGCGGTTTCGCCCTGCGTTTATGCCGGGTTGCCGCTCACCGGCGCGGTCACCCATTGGATTGCAGGCGAGGAGACTGTATATACCCCCCTCGTGTTTGGTAACATCACCCAACAATCGTTCGCAGCTATCTGGAACGCACTGCCATATAGGGTCTTTCGCAAGGCACACAGGATGGGACAGCCACCCTATCCGTGCCGCAACTGCCCGCGGATACGTATGCATGCGGTGCGTAACGCATCCGCTCGCTTATCCTAAAAAAAAATCCCTGCTCGTACAAGAAGCGAGCAGGGATTCAGCGCGTATTGTACGCGGGATTGCCTTATTTGTTCACCGCAACGGGCCTCTTCTCCTTATTGACATATTTAAAGAACACCGGAAAGGCGACGAAAAAGGCCACACAGATTAGGTATTCCACTCCTTTGATGTGCGAGTAATAATCGACCAGGGTGTGCAGCGGCTTCATCATGCCGGTGGCCAGCATGTACTGCCGGGCCAATTCGCCGACCTGCCAGTTGACCTGGTGCAGGGCGCCCACAAAGGCTGCCGCCACCCAGAGAACCACCAGGGTGCCAAAACCCGCCATAATCATTGAAACCCGTTTGCTGTTCTTGCTTTCAGACATTGTTGTGCTCCTTTGTTGCTGAGTTGTTTATGTTTTTAGTACCCAATGATCGTACTGATATACCCCTTGATCAAGTTGCCGATCCCGCCACTGGCCAGGCCGCCGATCAGACACGCTGCCGCCCAGATGCCGATGAGTGCGGCCATGGTCATGACAACCCTGACGGTGAACTTGGAGGTTTCCTGGGCGATATCGGTTTTGCTGTCGGTCTTGTTGATGATTTGAGTAGTCATGGTCTCCTCCTTGGGTGACGTGGTTCGCTGAATGTGCGTTGTTTGATCTTGAATGTGCACCGGCGATGCCAGGTTGGATCGGGTTGAACAGGAAAAAGAATATTCTTTGTAAATATTTGAAATTGAATTATTTTTTTGCTATTTACTCGATGGTCTCGGTGGTCTGAAGGCGCCACGATAGTGTGGTGCACGTTGAGGGGTGCAACGGGTGTGTTGTGTGTGGTGCGGCGATGTGTGGTGTGGAGTGGTACGGTTGTGTTGCGAGGTGTTGTGGACAGGTGGCGGCGCTGCGGGGTTGAGTGTTGGGGGGGGTGACCCTTGTGCACGAAATCGTGGTGCGCGGCAATGGGAAGGTGGGCGTTAGGCAACGGAACTGCGGCTGGGAAGATCGATGCACAGGTGGGATGCATCGGGGGATGTGGCAAGCGTGGCACCGTAAGTTTGCAGTAGTTGTGCGCAGAAATCAAGAGACGGCCACAAAGGATCCGGGTGCCCTTCCTCCCAGTTTGTTTTGCTGTGGGACAGCAGCAAGGCAAGGCGCTGGTTTTCTCCTTGTGGGACGTTGCATTCGATGGCCAACCATTGTGCACGTTCATCAGGGGCTGATCGGGTGGCTCCATGCAGAATGCGACGACCCTGTTGGATTATGGAGAGCACGATCAGCCACAGATCGCCTGCGGCAACCATGGCTTCATACGGGCAGTCGTCGGGCAACCGCAGGGTGATGGATTCCGCCCGCATCGGTTTTTCGAGCACCAGGCGGAGACATTGGAAGAGAATGGGGAGAGGGAGGGTTGCGGTTTGGTTCCGTTGCCATTGGCCTATCCGCTGTAAGGCACGCACCAACTCACCGGTCTTGTGCGCTTCACCGACCAGCGAAGGGAGAATGGTGGCGCGCTGCCGTTGGCTACCTTCTTGATCGTTGAGATCGATCAGGGCTTGGGAGTAGTTAATGACGCCGTTGATGCGATTGACCAGTTCACTGGCCAACTCCGTACCGATACAACCGGTGACGCCGTAGCGGTACAGCAAGGCAGCGCTTCTTATTCGATCGGGATGGCCAGGATCAACGGGATACGTTTTCTCGGGACAAGCCGCCTGTTGGGCCAGCACGGTACGCATCCTGGTAAGCAGCACGTCCAGGGAGCAGGACGGCTCCCCGTTGTCCCCATCTTTCCCGTCCGGTGCCGTCAAGCGGCATAGGGCGAGGATAGGTGCGGCCAGGTTGGTATTTACCAGATAGAGGATCACACAGGTAAGCATCACGATCATCCCCAGGGCGCCGGCAATGATCTTGTGCAGACCGAGCAAAATGGATTGCGTATGGTCGCCGAGTGCAAAGCGGAACTGCTGCAATCCGGTATTGATACTGCCCAGGGTGCGGACCAGTTCGTCGGTTTCTCTGATTTTTTCCTGCCGTTGTCCTTGGATAGCCCGGAACCGGACCTCAAGGCCAACGAGATCGACCCGGGAAGGCAGGTGCGCCTTCATCCCCTCGGGAACAAAGATGTCGCCCGCCAGCGCCTGGGCCTCTTTTTCCATTTGCTGCAGATCGACATCGAGGCTGTGCAAATCGACCTCTTCACCCAGGATCAGGGAATGGTTGAGATGGTCTTTGAGCGCGGTGAATTGAAACAGCAACCGGTCGCCAGCCTCCACCGCCTCGTTGCATTGCCGGTACAGGAGAAACTGCCGGATTCCCAAAGCCAGGACCGTGGCAAGAAAGAGCAGGACCAAGGCGGTGATGGCAAGAAAAAGCCGCTTGAGGGGCCAACTGTTCCAGTTCCAGGGAATGATGCTGCGGGTGCCGAACATCGCTGCTCACCTCCAAAGGGGACGGTTGCGGGTTCCGGCGAGGGAAGAGGCGACCAAGGTGCCGAAACCCGCTACCGACCGCATTATTTCTCACCTTGCCATTGATAGAGAATCGGCAACCGATACAGGATGAAGCGATAGACAATGAAATAGAGGGCAAAGATGGTGATGGTCACCCACACCTCTTTCCAGTGCGGAATCTCTTGGTAGAGTTGCCAGTTGAAGCAGATCAGGGCGGTGTTGAGCCGGTTCCAGACAATACCGAGCACACTGATCAGCGCCGCCCAGCGCACCATCCCCACCATTCGGTTCTTGACGCCAACGGCGAAGAGGATCATCGGCAGCACCACCGCGAGTCCCATTTCAAGCAGGAAATACTGGCCCCAGCCGGTGAGCAGGTGGGCCCAGTCATTGTCATGGGCGACTCCCACCAGCTTGATTACCAGGTAGGTGATCAGGGCGTAGGCGCAGCCCTTGCCCAAGCCGAGCGTGCATTCGTCGACGTTGTCGAGAAAACGGCGGTCGCAGCGCCAGGTAAGATACTTTTTGCACAGGGTGCTAGAGACGATCACCATCGACAATCCGGCAAAAATGGCCGAGCAGAAGAAATGAATCCACATGAAGTTGGCGGAAAACCAGAGCGGGTGGACCTTGGTGGGCGCGTAGGTGAACAGTGCGCCCAATGCGCCCTGGTGCAGGGTCGAGAGGATGATGCCGGCGATGGTCAAACCGATGGTGATCGACTTGACGAACCGTTTGCCCTTGAGCCAGCCGGTCCATTCGAAGTAGGCGGTCGATACCTCCGCTACCTGCACCGAGAGGTAGGTGGCCACATGCCAGGCAACGAGAAAGAGTACCGCCGCCGGACCAAGCGAGACGAACATCGGGTAGTAAAGCCGCCAGGGCATGCCCAGGTCGACCTCCAGATAAACGACTGCAAAGAAGTAGCCCAAGAGGCCGTTGAGTAGGGCGAGCCGCTCGATGGGTACGAAATCCTTACGGCCGAATATTTCCACTGTAGTGCCGAGCAGAAATCCCGAGGCCGACAGCGGCACCATGCCGAACAGGCCGAAACCGAGGAACAGGCCCCAGGGATAGTCGTTGGAGGCGTGGGTCACCGTGGCCAAGCCGAAGAAATAGCGCTGGAGAATAATCGGAGTGCCGATCGCGAAGATGAAGATAAGCACCCAGTTGACCGGGTTACGGAGAAACTGGGCTTTGTACTCGTCATAGCTCAGCCCCAGCCACAATTTTTCCTTGATGCTCCACATCCCCCCGTTCGGTTTGAGATGGGAGGTAATGGGTATTTCCTGTTTGTTGTTGATAAAGGCGTTCATGGTTCAGACCTCCCCCTCGTTGTTTTTGTGTTGTTCCAGCTTGTCTTTTCTGGTCGCCAGCAGATGGAATCCGGCAAACAGGGCCGGCCAGATGGTCAGCACCATGGGGACGATGGAAAGGAAATCCTTGACGTAGTTGAGGATGGGCTCCTTGGGCACCGAGGTATCGAAACCGGCCTGCTCGAACGGCGCGGGGGAGAGGTACATCCACGCGGTGCCGCCCGCTTCGTGCTCGCCGTAGAGGTGGTCGACGTAGGCCCCCGGGTTTTCGCGAATACGCTGCTTGCCCATCTCGATCAGGTCCGCGCGGCGACCGAAGGTAAGGGCCTCCTGCGGACAGGCCTCGACACAGGCCGGCGGCAGACCCTTGGTCAGACGGGTATCATAGCAAAAGACACACTTCATGATCCTGGGGTTGAAAGCGCTGGAGTAACGGAAGGTGGGGATGTAGAAAGGGCAGGCAATCATGCAGGTCCGGCAGCCGACGCAAACACTGGGATCGTAGACGACCGCTCCTTCCGGTGTCTTGGTGTAGGCGTTGACAAAACAGGAGGTCAGGCAGGCGGGTTCCATGCAGTGGTTGCACTGAATCTTGCGGAACAACGGATGCTCGCGGCCGGGAATGTCGTAGCGGTTGACAATGGTGTAGCGGGTTTCGTCGGTGCGCCGCTTTTGGCCGTGATGCATCTCGTCGAACACCGAAAAATCGTTGAACGGCTTTTCCGGCGCAGGCAGATTTTGTTCCTTGTTGCAGGCGGCCTCGCAACTCCGGCAGCCGACGCAGCGCGACAGGTCCACCAGCACGCCCATGGCATTGGGGTAGCCCTCAAAGGTTGCGGCCTCGGATTTTTTTGTCAGGGAGAGCGTTGCCGCAGCCGAGGCAACAAGGCCGCCCCGCAGGAAACCTCTCCGGTCGATGGGTCTGTTCATTCTCATTCACCTTTATGGTTGAAATTGTGCGGATGATTCGAGTCAGCGGGCATGGCTGTCCTTGGCCTTGGCGGCCTCGCCCTGCGCTTGCTCGCCGATATGGAAGAATTGCTTGCCGGCATCGGTCAGGGCATGGCAGCCCTCACAGTGCGATGGGGCGTTCTTCTTCACATGGCAGGGCACGCAGTTGAGGTGGTAGGCCCCCTTGAGCCCAGGTTTGTCGATGTGATAGAGATTGGGGTTGCCGGCCGCGGTCACCTGTTCGGGGTAAAACTGCTTTTGGGTATGGCAATCCTTGCAGGAGACGATGCTGGCTTCGGGCGAGTGGGCATGGCAGCGGACACAGTTGGGGTCCATGTCCTGATGACCGGTGGTGTGGTGATGGCAATCCTTGCAGGGGGCGAGCTTGGCATGGCGGACGTGGCTGAATTCGACCGGCTTGTACAATTTGGCCATGGCATCGATGGTCACCGTCTCCGGCGCATCGTACTGATCCATGGCCAAGCCGGGCGATGGCAACGTCCCGGCCAAAAGCAAAGCCACAGCCGCGAGCATGGCCTTGGGGTTACTCTTCATACGTGATCCTCCGTCTGTTCGTGGTGGTTGGAATAGGCATTGTTGTTTCCGTTTTCTGTTAATGATCGTTCAAGGGCGCGTTCTTTGAGGTAACTTCGGTAGACAATATCCACCTCCTCGGCGTCCATGGTTTCGTTGAGGAGCAGCACCTCGGCGAATTTGTGCAGGAACCGGTTGTGCTTCTTCAGCAGGGAGGCGGCCTGGTCGTAACAGCTCTCGATCAGTTGCTTGATTTCGCGGTCGATGCTGCGGGCGATCATTTCGCTGTGCGGTTTGGCCTGGCCGCTCTCGCCGAGAAAGCCCTCGCTGCCCCGCCAGTAGGCAACCGGGCCAAGTTCCGTGCTCATGCCCCATTCGCAGACCAGCCGGGCCGCGATCTCGGTGGCCTGGTTGATATCGTTGCTGGCTCCGGTTGTCAGGCGGTTGAAGACCAGGGCCTCGGCGGCGCGACCGCCCATGAGGATGGCGATCCGGTTGAGCAGGTAGTCGCGGGAATAGGTGAGGCGTTCGTCCAGGGGCACCTGCTGGGTCAGGCCCATGGCCCGGCCCCGGGGGATGATCGTGATCTTGTGCAGGGGATCGGTCTCCTCCAGCAGGAGCCCGACAATGGCGTGCCCTGCCTCGTGATAGGCGGTGAGGCGGCGGTCCTGCTCGCTGACCGCGATGCTCTTGCGTTCCAGGCCCATGACGATTTTATCCTTGGCCTCCTCGAAATCGGCCATCTCCACCGCCGCCTTGTCGTGGCGTGCGGCCATCAGGGCGGCCTCGTTGACCAGGTTGGCGATCTCGGCGCCGCTGAATCCCGGAATCGACCTGGCAATGGCGGGGAGATCGATGTCGGGCGCTGTGACGATTTTCTTGGCGTGCACCTCCAGGATCTTTAACCGCCCCTTGACGTCGGGCAGGGAGAGAGTGATCTGGCGGTCGAAGCGGCCAGGCCGCAGCAGAGCGGGATCGAGGATATCGGGTCGGTTGGTGGCCGCGATCATGATCACCGTGTCCTTTGTGTCGAAACCGTCCATCTCCACCAAGAGGGCATTGAGGGTCTGTTCGCGTTCGTCGCTGGCGCCGGTGCTCTGGCCGCCCGAACGCCGGCCGCCGATGGCGTCGATCTCGTCGATGAAGATCAGGCAGGGAGCGCTCTTCTTGGCCTCCATGAACAGCTCGCGGACACGCGAAGCGCCGACTCCGGCGAACATCTCGACAAAGTCCGATCCTCCCATGGAGAAGAAGGCCACCGAGGCCTCGCCGGCAATGGCCTTGGCGAGTAAGGTCTTGCCGGTTCCGGGAGCGCCCTGGAGCAGGACGCCTTTGGGAATGCGTCCTCCCAGGCGGCTATATTTCTCCGGGGTTTTGAGAAAATCGACGATCTCTTGCAGCTCTTCCTTGGCCTCGACAATTCCCGCCACATCGGCAAAGGTGATCCGTTCGCTATGCACCGGGGTGAAACGGGAGTCGCGGCCGGCGACGAAGTCGCCCTTGCCCGCTCTTTTGCTGAAGATCAGCCAGCCCGCAAGGATGAGGGCAAACGGCAGGAGGGCCTTGAACAGCTCGGTCACGCCCCCGGCGGGTTCGGTCTCACCGGTTATGGATACCTTGTGTTCCAGCAGTACGGGCAAAAGGGAGGCGGTATCCGGGACGAAGGTGCCAAAGGGCCGACCGGCGGTATCCTCGCCGGTAAGGGTATTCCCCAGAAAGTGCACGCTCTTGATCGCGCCCTGGTGCACATCGGCGAGGAATTCGGTGTAGGCCCGCTGTGGCGGGGGGGGTTCGCGCAGGGAGACGTTGTAGCCGAACACCCCGATGGCGGTCAGGGTCAAGAGCAACAGACCGAGTTGCACGTGGTTTCTCATAGCGCCCTCCCCGCCATCTCTTCAGGCATTCCCGCTTGAACGGCATGGCGATACTGTTCGATCGACCCGTTCAGCACACCGCCAAGGAGGGATTTGAACACCGCTTCGTGGTTGGGCAACAGGGAGGCGTTGTTGCGGAAGCAGAATTCATCCAGGTAGAGCTGGAGATGCTTGACGGTGACGCCACCGCGATGGACGCTGTGCAGGCAGGTCTCGAAGCTCCGATTTAACTCGTGGATGCGGGAGGTGTTGCCGGGTTGGGTGGGAGCGACATAATAGGCGCCGGTCTGGTGCAATAGGGCCAGAAGGTGCTCGTCGGCGGTTAGCAGGGTGCTGCCTTCCTGCACCGCTTCCTGCAAAAAAAGGAAGAGGCTTTGTCGGGTGAGTTCGGGAATATGGCGCATGCGGATGCGTCCGGTGATGCCGAGGGCCAGCACTACTTCCGCCGCAGTCAGGACCAGGGCCCGTTCCTTGCGTTCGTAGGCGGGCGCCACCGGATCGCAACCGATTTCCACGACCCCGCGACAACGCGCCGTATCCGCCTGCGCCATGGCCAAACGTAGTTTTTGCAACCAGGTCCAAGCGGTTTGGTAGCAGGAGATCCCCAGCAGGCGTTGCAACTCCTTGGCACTGACATCGAACGACGAGAGACTGAACCACCAAATGGCCAGCAGCCATTCCCGGATCGGCTTTTTCGCACCGTGCATCAAGGTGCCGGTGGTCAGGGAGCTGCGGTTGCCGCAATGGGGGCAGAGTAGATACCGTTGGGGCGGGAACTTCGGGTGGCGGGTACGGCAGAAGGGGCAGACAAATCCCCGAGGCCAGCGCAACGGAAAGAGAAAAGCGATGCAGTCCTTTTCCGTGGGGAAAAGACGGTCGAAGGTTTGCTGGGCGGTCGACTGATGTTCGGTGCCGAGGTGTTCCATGCCGGGTTGTCCTGAGCGAGGGATGGTGAACTTATCCACTTGGCTACGGACATTTGCACGGGCGGTGCCACACTGCGACGGAATGACGTCGTGTGGGGAGTTTGTACGCTATTTATTCGATTTTTATGAATAAAGAGCAATAGCCCCTCCCGGCTTGCGTCCGGAGCCGTTTGGGGAGATGGAGCCTCTTTGCAAGGAGTTGCAACTCTTTTATTCTTTGAAAACGGCAAGTTGAAAGCTCAGTTCTGCCGATTGAACCGGCGAACGGGCGCTAGGGAGCGCGACCGCAAGGGAAAACGGAGAAGGCAACGAAAGTGTGGTATTACCACAGTTTCGTTGCAACGGAACTGTGGTGCTAGAGATCGGTCAGGGAAAGATCGAGGTGCAGTTCTCGAATCTTGCGGTAGAGGGTGGTGCGGTCGATGCCCAACAGCCGGGCCGCCTTGGCCTTGTTACCGCCCGCCTTGCGAAGGGCCTGGAGGATGCGTTCGGCTGGCGACAGCTCGGGTAGCGGGATAACGGGCGCAGGGTTCCAGGTGGCGGGGGATTCGTTCTCAGCGACGCCCGTCTCCGTGCTCTCCGCCGGCCGGTAATGGCGAATCTCCGTCGGCAGTTGGTCGGTGGCCAGCATGGTCCCCTGGCAGAGGACGCAGGCCCGCTCGATGACGTGCTCGAGTTCGCGGACATTGCCCGGCCAAGGATAGGCCAGCAGCATCTGCCGAGCCTGATCCGAGATACCGCCGATGTTCTTGCCGACCTTGGGAGCGCATTTGTGCAGGAAATGATCGGCAAGCAGGAGGATGTCGTCGCCGCGTTCTCTCAAGGGCGGCAGGATGATGTCGATCACCCGCAGGCGGAAATAGAGATCCTCGCGAAAAGCGCCGGTGCGTACCTTTTCCTTGAGGTTGACGTTGGTGGCGGCGATCACCCTGACATCGACCCGCAGCGGCGTGTCCTGGCCCACCGGATAAAAGGTGTTTTCTTGCAGAAACCGCAGCAGGCGCAGCTGCATCATCGGGGAAATGTCGCCGATTTCGTCAAGAAAGAGTGTGCCGCCATCGGCCTGGAGGATTCGCCCCATGCGGTCGCGGTCCGCACCGGTGAACGATCCCTTGCGATGGCCGAAGAGTTCGCTTTCGAGGAGGCTTTCGGGAATGGCGGTGCAATCGACCTTGACCAACGGCCGGTTTTTGCGGTGGCTTTCCCGGTGTAGGGCCTCGGCGGCCAGCTCCTTGCCGGTGCCCGATTCGCCGGTGATCAAAACACTTAAGTCGACCCGACCGACGTTTTCTATCAGGGTGTACACCGATTGCATCGCCTCGCTCGCGCCGAGAAAGCGATGAAAGGCGCTGCGTCGACCCACCTTGCGGGGGTCGGGGGGCGTCAGGTCGCGAATAACCAGCACCGCGCCATCCGCCACGCCGCTTCCATCCTTGAGCGGTGCCGCGGCGATGCTGAGCACCTTCTTGCCCTGTTGGTCGTTCTGCCATTCGAACAGGCGGGGGGAGCTTTCGTGCCCGGTTTTCAGCACCTGGAGCAGTTCTTTTTTCAAGGGTTCGAAGTCTTTGTGGCTGCAAAGGGGCACCAGGCTGCGTTGTTCGGCCAGGCCGGGATGCAGCTCGTTGAGCAGCAGGCGTGCGGCGGGGTTTGTTTCCACGATATCCAGATTGCCCTCCACGGTGACGATGGCATCGGTGACGCTTTTGAACACGGTCTCCAAAAAGCTCCGGTACCGCTCCCGCTCCCGCTCAGCCTGCTGTTTTCCCTGTTCCAACTGGTATTGCCGCAGTGCGAGACGAGCCGTCTTGAGGAGTGTTTCCTTGTCCACCGGCTTTGGGAGGTAGTCAAAGGCGCCAAGACGCACCGCTTCCGCCGCCGTCTCGACCGTCGGATAGCCGGTGATCATTACCACCGGACAGGTGCCGCCCATTTCCCGCACCCGCCTGAGGACGTCGATGCCGGTGTGCCCTCCCAGGATGATGTCGCTGACGATCAGATCGAAGGATCGTTCATGGAGCGCGTGCAGCGCCTCTTCAAAGGTGGAGGCGGTTAAAACCGGACCATACCCTTGGTTTTGGAGGAAAAACTGGAAGGTGTTGCGCAGGCTTTCCTCGTCGTCGATCACCAGGATGGCGGTTCCCTGGGCAAGATTGTTCATGGTACGACTCCTTGGGCAAGGGGTTGACGGAAGGAGGCCAGATCGCGGAAAACGACCACGGCGCCGGTTAACCGCTGATGTTCCCGGATCGGTGTGCTGATATATTCCACCGGAAAACTGGTGCCGTCGCGTTTCCAGAAGACCTCGTCGGTCCCGAAATGAATTTTCCCGTCGCGATAGGCTTGGTGAATCGGGCACTGGCCCACCGGATAGGGCGAGCCATCGGCGCGGGTATGATGGATCAGGCTATGGTGCGACAGGCCCACCAAATCCTCGGCCTCCCAACCGAGCATCTGGGATGCGGCTTTGTTGACGAAGGTCACTTTGCCGTCGATGTCGAGTCCGAAGATGCCCTCCCCGGCCGATTCCAGGATCAGCTCCATCCGCCGCCTGATCCGTTCGATCTCGGCCTCGGCCTGGATGCGTTCGGCGATCTCGCGGTTGAGCGAGGCGTTGGTGACGCTGATTTCAAAGGTGCGCCGCTCCACCCGCTGTTCCAAATCGTCCTTGGTTACACTCAGCTCGTTGTTGAGTTCGGTCAACTGCCGCTCCATCGCGCCGATAGTGCCGGACAATTCGCGTAGCCGCCGGTACACCAGCGAGGCAACGGCTACAAAGAGTCCGGCTATGAGCACCAGCGAGATCAGGGCAAAGGGCCATTGCTCCAGGTCTTCCGGCCCGGTGAGCATCTGCCGGTCCATCAGCAGGAGGAGGAGGGCCGTGCCGAGAAACAGCACCCCTATCTGCCCGATCAGTTTGTTGTGTTCCGGCATTTACCTCGCGCTCCCCTCTGCCGCCGGCAGATCGATGATGACCGTCGTCCACTTGCCCCATTGGCTCTGGATGCGCAAATGCCCCTTGTTTTCCCTGATCAGGCTGTGGCTGATGCTGAGTCCCAGGCCCGTGCCCTCCCCTTTGGTTTTGGTCGAGAAGAAGGGATTCATCAACCGGTCCATCAGGTCGTGCTCGATGCCGGTGCCGTAGTCGGTGATGGTGATGCGGACAAAGGTTTGGTGGTCGCGGTGCTTGGGGTAGGCGGCGATGGCAATCATCTTGTCGGCATGAGGGGTGGGGTAGCGTTCGTTGAGGGCGTAGCGGGCATTGTTGAAGACATTGAAGAAGACCTGCTGAATCTGCTGCGGGTTGCAAAAGGCCAGGGGCAGATTGTCGGCATAGTCCTCCGACAGGGAAATGCCGTCGATCAGGTACTGGTGATGCAGCAATTCGATACAGTGGCGAAAGAGCGTCGGGATGGCGACCGGCTCCGGCGTGGGTTCCCGTTTGCGGGAAAAATCGAGGAGATTCCTGGTGATGCCGGCGATTCGCTTCCCTTCCTTGATGATGCTGTGCAGGAGATGTCCCTGATGCTCGATCTGGTTGGCATCGATCAGGATCTGGGCATAGTTGATGATGCCGTTGATCGGATTGTTGATCTCGTGGGCCACCCCGGCCGCCAGTTCGCCGACTGAGGCCAGTTGGGCGGCCCGAAAGGCCTCGGCCTTCATCATTTGCTCCTCGGTCAGGTCGCGGGCAAGCAGCAGGGCGCCGCCGGAGGTGCCGTCGTTCTGGCGCAAGGGGCTTACGGTAAGCAGAAAATGGCCGCGCAGACCGCCGAGTTCGGTCTCGAAGATACGGCTTTTCTTCTCGCTGAGAAGCACCTCCAGCGGACAGATGGCGCCGGGTCTTCGACCGCCGTGCAGGATCTCGCAAACCCCGCGGCCGATAATCTCTTCTCTCGATCTGCGCGCTGCCGCCACCATGGCCGGGTTGACGTCGAGAATGGTGCCTTCGTCGGAGACGATCAGGGCCGGATCCTGGACTGCGGAGAAGATGTTTTCCCACTTGGCCAGGGCATGGTTGAGGGCCTGATCGACCGCGAGCTTGCCGGTGATGTCGATGCCGAACAGTACCAGGCCGACCCGGCCCTTCTCGATATCCGGACGGATCGAGCCGTGCCATTCGATGATCCGTTTGTCGCCGCTTCGGGTTTCCAGTTCCGCTTGAAAATTCATCTCAGACTGGCCGCCTTTCAGCACGCCGGAAAGATGCTGCTGACTTTCGACCCGCCTTTCCGGACTGATCAGCACATCGACCCAAAATTTGCCTTTGACCTCGGCCTCGCTGTAACCGGTGACCGTTTGCGCCGTTTGATTGAAGGAGAGGATCTCGCCGCAGTGGGAGAGCGACACCAGGAGCGCCTGCACGGTCTGGACGATCTCGCAGTTGAAGTCCTGCTCCAGGCGAAGGTGGTGGGAAGTATGACGCATGGAGAGCGTCCGGGAGATGGTGGCCGCTACATTGGCGATGAAATCGAATTCGATGCCGGTAAACCCCGCTTTGCGGATCGAGAAGATGGTGAGCACACCGAAGGTGCGGCGATCGTGGATCAGCGGCCAGGAACCGCAGGAGTGGCTGCCGGTGATCGCGGCCAGCCGATTGAGCGGGGAATCGGCTTGGTCGAGGGGCTTGAGCGTCTTGGTGGCCGGTTTGTTCGGAGCCGGTGCGCCGCCGTTGGCCAACTCGGCGACCAGTGTGTGGCAGGTTGCGGCTGGCAGACCGTCGCGCACGACGATGGTAACCGGGGCAATACCGCCACCCTCGAATTCGCGGCCAACCCAAATCAGGCAATACTCCGGATCCTGGAGCAGCAAGGTGCAACAGCGGGCAAGAAAGGCGTCTTCGCCGACACCGGGTTCGATCTGCAATTCGCCCAATTGCCGCAACAGTTTATATCGCTGGACATAGAGGGCTATTCTTTTTGCTTCCTGGTCCATGCCTCCCTGGCCTCAGAGTGTTGCTCTCCATGAATGGCATACTGCATATGTGTGGCAAACCGTGACTGTGTACCACACATATACAACGATTCTGTGGGATCTATGCCGCGAAAGTGCGCTGCTGTTCTCGCAAATGCATCGAACATGCCCGTCCTGTGAAGGAGTTTGTTTAGGGATTCCACAAGCACGGGGTATGGGGATAAAAAAAGGCCGTCAAGACCCAGACGGGCTGGAAGCCCGCTGCATCCGGACGGCCGGTGGCGGCATCGGGTGCCGCCGGTGGGAAGTGATGATGGGGTTACCAGTGTGCCTCCTTGTTGGGGGCTGCGGCATAAGTAACGTTTCCGGCTTTGAAGGCGGCAATGGCCTCCCTGACCTTGCCGGTGACGTCGCTGATCACCTTGATGCCGGCGGCTTCCAGGGTGGCGAATGCTTTGGGACCGCAGTATCCGGTCATCAACACTTCCGCGCCCTTGTCGCTGACCATGGTTGCCGCCTGAATGCCGGCGCCCTTGAAGGCATTGACGTTGTCGCTGTTGTCGATCGCCTCGAAGGCCAGGGTGTCAGTGTCGACGATCAGTATGTAAGGCGCCCGGCCGAAGCGAGGGTCGACCTCGCTGTCCAGGAGGACGCCTTTGGATGTCACGGCTACTTTCATGGAACACTCCTTGGGCCTTGCTCAGTGCCCACCGCCGCACACTTGATTGTCGGCGATTTTCGGAAGATTGCCGGCGATGAAATCCTCAACCACCGGGCGGATTTCCGGCCGAACACCGTCATGATAGACCTCGATGCCTACCTGCTTAAACCCCATCAGGGGGCGCATGCCGATGCCGCCGACCACCAGGGCATTGACGCCAGCTTCGGCCAGCAGGTTGACCGGCACCATGCAGCCGCCCTGCACATGCTCGCGGTTGGGCAGAATCGAGACTTGTGTGATCTGTCCGTTTTCGACATCGATGCAGGTAAAGACATCGCAGTGGCCGAAATGGCCCGCCCGCATGCCGTCTAAACCACCTTGTCCCTCCGAGGGGATCGCTAATCGCACCATGGGTTCTTCTCCTTGTACAGTTGCTTAGTTATTGAATGGTTGCCTTGAAGTCCACGATCCCCAGCGGGTTCATGGACGGTGAGTCGACGATGTTGCCCCAGATCTCGCGGACCAGCCGGTGAGTCGGTGTTTCTTCGCCGTACTCGAACAGGGTCTTGCCCGCCACCATCGAGCGGGTGAACACCGGATCGAACGGAATGCGGCCAATCAGGGCCGCGTTGCGCGTTTGCGCCAACTGCTCGATGGCCTCGGTCATCTCCAGATTGAGATCGAACTTGTTGACGCAGACCATGCCCGGCACCCGGAAATGGGCCGCCAGATCGATCACCCGTTCCATGTCGTGGATTCCGGAGACTGTAGGTTCGACCACGATCACCAGGGCCGTGGCTCCGCCGATGGCGGCGATCACCGGGCAGCCGATGCCCGGAGGCCCATCGGTGAGGATCAGGTCGTGGCCGCGTTCCTCGGCGAGCTGCCGGCTCTCCTTGCGAACCAGGCTCACCAGCTTGCCCGAATTCTCCTCGGCGATGCCCAGCCGGGCATGAACCATCGGACCGAAACGGGTGTCGGAGATATACCACTCGCCGCAGCGTTGCACGGGAAAGTCGATGGCAGACTCCGGACAAAAATCGACACAGACGCCACAGCCTTCGCACCGGATGGGATCAACCTCCAGCCGCTCACTGATGGCATCGAAGCGGCAGAGGGGACGACAGGTACCGCATCCGGTGCAAAGGTCAGGATTGATCAGCGCCTTGCTGCCGCCCATGAAATCGGTACGGCGCTTGACGGTGGGCTGCATCAGCAGATGCAGATCGGCGGCATCGACATCGGCGTCGCAGAGCAGGCTGTTCCGGGCCAGGGCGGCGAAGGCTGCGGTCAGGCTGGTTTTGCCGGTGCCGCCCTTGCCGCTGATAATCACGAGTTCGCGCATACGGCCGCTTGCCTCCCATGGACGATGGTTTCGATGGAGCGATACAGGTCGACGAATTTTTCCCGCCATTCGGGCAGTTCCTCGACCACTAACCGGCCACGGGAATAGGCCTCGGCGATCCGCCGGTCAAAGGGGATGGTCAGGAGCAACGGCAGGTTTTCGGATTCGGCGTAGCGAAAGACCTGGTCGTCACCGATGTCGGCCCGGTTGACCACCAGGCCGGCGGGGATGCCGAGCAGTTTGACCGCCTCCACGGCAAGGCGTAGGTCGTGCAGGCCAAAGGGGGTCGGTTCGGTGACCAGGAGAACGAAATCGGCCCCATGCATGGCGGCGATCACCGGACAGGAGGTGCCGGGTGGGGCGTCTATTAGGGTGACCCGGTCGGGATCGGCGGCGGAGCGCACTTTTTTGATCAGCGGCGGCGACATCGCCTCGCCCACCCGCAGGCGGCCGTTGATGAAACCGATGCGGTCGCGGTGGCCGAAACTGAGCAGCCCCAGTTCGCGGCCGGTCTCGGTGATGGCCCCTTCCGGGCAGACCAGCATGCAGCCGCCGCAACTGTGGCAGAGTTCGGCAAAGACCAGCACCCGTTTGCCGACCACGGCCAGGGCATTGAACCGGCACAGATCCGAACATTTCTTGCAGAAGGTGCACTTGGATTCGTCAACCAAAGGAACGGGGGTTTCCACCACCTCGGTCCGTTCGATCGACGGCTGCAAGAACAGGTGGGCATTGGGTTCCTCAACGTCGCAGTCGAGCAGTTCCACCCCTGTGCCACGCTCGCTCAAGGCAACCGCCAGATTGGTCGCCACCGTGGTTTTGCCGGTGCCGCCTTTGCCGCTGGCCACACTGATGATCATAGCGGCCCCTTCCCCGATGCGGGTTGCATCAATCCGGCAATCTTGGCCAACACGGCGAGTAGCGACTCGGCATCCGCTTCACTCGGCCGAGGGGGCAACTGTATGAGCACGCCCAATCCTTCGGTGGCCTCGTGAAAATCCCCTGCTTCCATCGATCCGAGGATGGCGGTGTTGGCCAGCGGGTTCACCGCAACCAGTTGTTTGACAAACTCGATGCCGCTCATGTCGTCCAACTGTTCGTCGACAATCACGAGGTCCACCCGTTTGCTTTTCAGTTGCGCCAGCCCGGAAGTCCCGGTGACGGCGGGAACAAGCTCCACCTCGTGCGCCCGGCGCAGACCGGTGACAAGGGCGGAAAATTTTGAAAAATCCTTGGCAATACAGACGATAATCACGCCGTACCTCGAAAAAAATGCGACTACCGTTGCCGGTAGTCTCGGTTGTGGTGAATTGTGGGGGAGTCGATTCAGCGGTTACCGCCCCGTTGCCCCCGACCTCCACGGCCCGCCCCGCCGCCGCAGCGGTTGCCGCGACCAGCGCCCATGCCTTGACCGCTGCCGGCAGGTTGCTGATTTTGTTCGGTCTCGGTCGTGCTTTCGGTTGCGGTGTTGGCGGTGTTTTGACTGTTTTGTCGACATCGGCCCAAGCCCCTGCCCAGCGGACCGGTGCCCATGGGTCCTTTTCCGTCCATTCCTGGCATAGCGTACCTCCGTTTTGTTTGTTGGTTCCTAGTTTGTCAACCGCTGGATGAGCGAGGGGGCCACGGATGTCCCGGCCCATCCGGGAATGTTGTTTTCTCCGCGGTTGGTTCCCTGGTGTCGCAACCAGCCGTTCCGTTTTCTTGCTGTCGTCTCATCTGTCTGCCGCCGATTTCCCGGCCCCGCCGGATCTTGCCCCGGCAGCAGATGCCCCGGCCGCAGCCAGGCATCCGCAATTCGGGACCAAAGGGTTGTCCCTGACAGTAGCATTCCAACACTCGGCTAACATCCCCGGCAATGAAGGGGATCACCTCCACGCCGGCGGCTTCGAGCATGGCGGCCGGTTCTTCAGAAACCGCACCGCAGATGACAACCATCACCTGCTGGGCCCGCAGCATCTGGAGCAGCTCAAGGGGCCGATCCGGATCGAAGGCGAGAGAGGAGATGTTGCCCATGGCGCCACCGTCGATCTCGACGATGAGCAGAGTGCGGGCCGAGTCGAACACCGGTGATACGCGTTGTCCCCAGACAGTCACTGCAATGGTGCGCCGTGCATCGTTTCGCTTCATGCCGTAAACTATGCATGTGCGATGCCATTTGAAAGAAAGAATGTTTGTATGAAGTATCTATTCGGAAAATTGATTTTTTTTTAATCGATCGGGACAGTCTGCCGGGCGGATAATGGATAAGGGTTGCATTGATGCAATCCTGTGCAACCCTATACGGTTGCATTCACGCGACTGTATTGGGACGTGAGCCAGTGGAGCGGCCGTCGGTTTCGGGCAGGTCGATCTGCAATTTTTTCAGCTTGCGAAACAGGGTGCTCTTGTGCATGCCGAGTTCCTTGGCGGTGGCCAAACGATTGTAGCCATTGCGGATCAGGGCGTCGCGAATAGCTTCTTCTTCGGTGGCCCGCCGCAATGTTCGCAGGGCCGGGGCCGCTTCGGCTGTCGGTACGATTCCCGGCAGGTGATGGAGGCCGATTCGTCCCTGCGAGCAGAGGATGAAGGCGTGTTCGATAATATTTTCCAGCTCGCGGATATTGCCCGGATAGTCGTGGGCCATCAGGAGTTCCAGGGCCTCGGGATCGATGCCGCTCACCTGTTTGCCGCGCAGCCGGTTCATTTTGTTGATGAACCGCTCGATCAGCAACGGAATGTCTTCCTTGCGCTGGCGGAGCGGGGGCAGGGTCAACCGGACAATGTTGATCCGGTAGAACAGGTCGCGGCGGAAGGTGCCTTCTTCGACCAGGGATTCAAGCGTCCGATTGGTGGCAGCGAGGATACGGATATTGACTCGCTCCAGTTTGATGCCGCCCAAGGGTTGAAAGGTCATTTCCTCCAGCACCCGGAGCAATTTCACCTGGAAGGCCGGAGTGGTCTCGCCGATTTCGTCGAGCAGAACAGTGCCGCCGTCGGCGAGGTTGAAATAGCCGGGTTTATCCTGCGCCGCGTTGGTGAAAGCCCCGGCTTTATAGCCGAACAGCTCGGATTCGAGGAGGGTGTCGGGCAAGGCGCCGCAGTTGATGGCGACAAAGGGTTTGTTGTGCCGGCTGGAGAGCGCATGCAGCGAACGGGCCAGCATCTCTTTGCCGGTGCCGGTTTCCCCCTCGATCAGGACGGAGGCGTCGCTTTCGGCAATCTGAGGCAGGACATTGAAAATTTTACGCATCAGCGGGCTGCGGCTGACCATGTCGCCCTGGCGGAAGGTGCCGTTCAACTCGCGGCGCAACTCCTCGACCACCGAATTGTCGCGGAAGGTTTCCACTCCACCGAGAATTTCGCCGGCCTCGTTGCGCAGCGGCGCCGTGGAGACACTGATCGGAATCCGCTTTTTATCGCTGGTGATAATGTAGGTCGAGCTGCTGACAAACGAGCGGCCCTCTTTCATGGTCCGGCGCAGGGCGCAATTCCCTTCGCACATGTTGGAACGGAAGACCTCCCAACAAAAGCGGCCAATAGCCTCCTCGCGGGGGATGCCCGTTATTTCCTCGGCCGCCCGGTTGAACGACATGATCCGCCATTCGTGATCCACCGTGAACACACCGTCCGAGATGCTTTCGAGGATGATGGCGGTGGCCTCGGCCGATGGTTGTGTTTTCGCTTGCTTCATCATGTTCGCTTTTTCTCGGGGGGGCGTGCTGTCAACCTTAGTTTCTCAGTATTTCTGCGTGGGGCCCATGGGCGGGATTTGAGGAAATGGCTCCCGTTCACTGATGTGACGGTGTAAACGCACTCAAGAAGTTCCTGCAGAGATACCACATTTCCTCTTGCAGAAGAATTGTTTCTATTGTACCTACTGGTACGTAAAATTTCAAGGGCGACTAATGTTATGGAAACACGAGAGCGATTGATCACCACCACCCAGGCATTGCTCTGGGAGCGCGGGTATGTCGGTACCAGTCCCAAGGCGATTCAGCAACGCTCCGGGGTCGGACAGGGCAGCATGTATCATCATTTTTCCGGAAAATCGGATCTGGCCCTGGCGGCTATCCAGCGTTGCGCCGAGCAGATCAAAGCCTTTACCGAAGAGCGTTTGAGTGCCCCGGGATCAGCGTTTGCGCGGATCGAGTCGTTTTTATTGCAGGAACGCCAGATTTTGCAGGGCTGCCAGCTGGGCAGGTTGACCGCCGACCCCGAGATCGTCGCCAATCCTGCATTGCTCCTGCCCGTCACGGCAACCTTCGTGTGGCAGCAAGAACGTTTGGCGGAAGTGCTGGCGGAGGGCAAGACAAACGGCGAATTCGCCGCCGAACTCGATGTGGCCGATACGGCCGCCACCATAGCCGGCGTGGTGCAGGGCGCCTATGTCCTTGCCAAGGCAGCCGGTTCGGATGCGCCGTATTTCAGCGCGGTTCGAGGGTTTCTCGGAATGCTTGCCCTGAGCACCGGGAAAGCGGCATTGAGGGGCGGCGGTACGGGGCGATGACCCCGTTTTCCTGGAGACCCTCTAAGAAACGAACCGCAGCACCCTTCTCCCGAAACTCACACAGGGAGGCGCGGCCTTTGTTCCGAGGCTTAGCGACGCCTTGTTCGCTTGGCCAGTCACGTCCATGTGTATATCGATGCGTTGTCCGCTTGTGTGCAGGCGGTCTTTTTTTTACTTTTTCAGTGGAGCAGAGAAACGATGACAAAAAAAATAGTGGTCATAGGCGGTTCGGCCGCCGGCGCCAAGGCTGCGGCCAAGGCAAGAAGGCTTGATGAGTTTGCCGATATCACCATCATCCAGAAAGCGCCCGATCTGTCCATGGCCTCCTGCGGCTATCCGTACTATGTCGGCGGGGTGTTCAACGACCGCAGTCAACTGTTGTGCACCCCGGCGGGCGTGGTTCGCGATCCGGTCTTTTTTCAGAAGGCCAAGAAGATCACGGCGCTAGTCGAAACCGAAGTCACCTCGATTAACCGTTCGGAAAAACAGGTGTGTTGTCGCAACTTGAAAACCCGAGAAGAACGGACGGTTGTTTACGACAAGCTGATCATCGCCACCGGCGCTCGGGCCAACATGCCGCCGATTCCGGGAATCGACCTGATCGGCGTCACCACCCTGCTCTCCATGGCCGATACGGACTATCTGCGTTCCGTTCGCGACGCGCAGCAGGTGAAAAGAGCCGTGGTCATCGGGGGCGGCCTGATCGGGGTCGAGGCCTGCGAGGCCCTACAGGAATCGGGCATCCAGGTGACGGTGGTCGAGGCGGTGGATCAGGTGCTGACCTTTCTTGATCGCGAGTTGGCCCAGCTGGTGGAAAATCACATGCGGGCCAAGGGTGCTCGGGTGCTGACCGGGATCGGGGTCAAGGAGTTTGTCGGCGAAAACGGTAGGCTTGCCGGGGTCAAACTGGCCGACGGCACGGTGTTGGAGTGCGGCCTGGCGGTGATGGCCATCGGCGTACGGCCCAACAGCGAATTGGCGCGCGAGGCGAGGCTTACCCTTGGCAAGTTCGGCGGCATTACGGTGGATACACACATGCAGACCTCGGATCCCGATATCTACGCCGCAGGCGACTGTGTCGAGATCCCCAGCCGGATCACCGGCGAACCGGTTTTTGCCCCCATGGGCGACCTGGCGAACCTGGAAGGACGGGTGGCTGGCGAGAATGCCATCTGTGGCAACACCGTCACTTTCCCCGGCACGGTGCATACCGGCATCTGCAAGGTGTTCGATTATGCTGCCGGATCCACCGGACTCTCCGAAAAAGCGGCCGAGCGCATCGGCCTTGCCGGCTACACCACAGTGGTCAACGCCAGCCCCGACAAACCGGGCTTCATGGGTGCGAAAATCCTTATTTCGAAAATGCTGGTCGATCGGGAGCAGCGGATTCTTGGCTACCAGTGCGTGGGCCTGGGCGATGTCAGCCGTCAGATCGCAACCGCTGCCATGGCCATCCAAGGACAGCTCAAGATATCGGACGTGGTCAATGCCGATCTCCCCTATGCGCCGCCTTTTTCACCGGCGATCGATCATTTTGTCACCGCCGCCCACATCATGCAGAACAAGCTCAAGGGGCGGATGACCGGTATCGGCGTGCGTGAGGTGTGGGAGAAAATCCAAGCCGGAGAGAAGCCGTTTTTTCTCGATGGTCGCAATCCCAATGAATACGAGGAAATGCATTTGGGCATCGGCGAGGCCCTGATCCCTTTGGGAGCCTTGCGTTCCCGGTTAGCCGATCTACCCGCTGACAAAAACGCCGAGATCGTCTGCTTCTGCAAGATCTCCTTGCGCGGCTACGAGGCCGAGTGCATCCTCCGGGCGCACGGCTACACCAATGTCAAGGTCATGGAAGGCGGTATCATGGCCTGGCCGTATCCAAGGAAAAAATAGGAGACCGGCGGATTTTTTTTCGACATTCGGCTAGCGGCCCTTGATACTGGTCCGCTTCGTCTGAGTGTGAGGAGGCTATAGGGTGGAGTACATACCCCCTGTAGCCTTTTTTTTGTAACGGCTCAGGTGCAGAGAGGCAGCATTAGTTGGGTTGTTGAACAGTGGCGAAAAACTGCGAGAAAACAAAGGCGAGAAGGTGCTTAATTAGGCAGGTCCGTTTTTCCGGAATTTCGAATCGCTATTTTTCGGCAAGTTTGGCCAACAGAAAGATGCCGATGCCCAAGAACAGCATGCTGATCGATTCAGGCTCCTGAGCCAAGGCTATGGAAGCCTCACTTTTCAGAGCAAAGGGAAAGAGCGCGAATGTCGTGATCACGGCTAAGGCAACCAATAATGTTTTCATGGTGTTCTCCTTGTTGCTTTTTGCTTATTAATAAGCAACAGGCATGCCAAAAAAACAAAATTGGATAAATCTTTTATTTTCAAGTGGTTAGTTGTTTGTGAATATCGTGACAGACAGATGTTGGTCGGATTTATAGAGCATTGGCGGAATGTTATTCCGGGAAAAAGGAAATTTCGAGGAATGCATGGAACCAGAGGCGGGCAATCGTTTGCCCGCCCTTGGCAGGCGGTGTCGCGAAATGGCGGCAATCGCGGGTAATCGAAAGGTACCCTTCATGGGAGGGAGACCGTGGGATGCATCGCCTTGCCGGAAAAGGTTCAGTCCGACGGTCATTAGAGGCGACAAAGTCGCCGATCAATGAATCGAGAATACCGCTCGGCAGCCGTCCGTGACCCAGATACCCCCCTCGTCCCAACCCCAGTTCTGGCCATACCGGCAGGGCTTTTTGGAGAGCTGGCGCACAATGTCCACCTGGGCGCGACGTAAAGGGGCTCGACAGTAGTTGTCGCGTGAGTCATAGGATTCGCAGGTGATCGTGCGCGGCATGCCTCTGCGAGGAGCGTTGTCATAGGGCCAGGACTCGCGGTCACGGTATCCGCCGCCATAGTAGTCGGGGCGGGCGTCCTCGGTCTCGAATCGTGCCCGGCATCCTTTTGTCACCCAGATGCCATGCCGATCGTACCCCCAGGTTCTTCCCTCGTAGCAGCCGGCTTTACTGAGCTGCCTGATGAGGTGCGTATTCCGGACGAAAACGGCCAGCGTTCCGGCGGGAAAACGGCCAGGGTTCCGATTGGAATGCGGCCACCATTCCGGTGAAAACGGCCAGTACAAAATGAGAGTGTAGTCGCGGGGTAAC
>Ga0074195_1000714_pt1 | contig 58589 bp, 80 predicted proteins | sample EPASupsiteHSE623_FD_64525 | JGI IMG/M metagenome (GOLD analysis project Ga0074195, IMG submission 64525) | Bioremediated contaminated groundwater from EPA Superfund site, New Mexico - Sample HSE6-23 | ecosystem: Environmental > Aquatic > Deep subsurface > Groundwater > Contaminated ...
GGCGACCTCTTCATCAAACGCGGCACTAAAAACATCGTCCATCAATACGTCAGTTATTTCCTCGGTACCCGGCATTATACCCTCCTTGGATATTGTAGACCACCCTACACTATTTATTCAACTATGTCAACCGTTTTATAGAGTAATATCAAATCTTTAAGTTCTTTACAGCGTCCGACATCCTCGCTGTCAAGTTCTTTTTTCTCTTTGATTATCTCCCGACAGACTACCAGATACTCAAAAAGGAGGTCGCCCACATCACTCCGTGGCAGCCTGTCCTTCAGGTTTCTTTCCAGTTCCTGCTTTCGGGCCTTGATCTTTTCTTGCGTTGAGAAGTAATTGGAGCGACTGAAGAGCTGCGTCATCTTTGGTCCCCTTTGCTTTTGCGAGGTTCTGCGCGATCCGCGACAGCGCCTCTTGGACTTTAGTTTCAACGGTGGTTTCTATCTCTTTCGCCTGAGCTGCGTCCTTCGCCGCCCGCGCCTGGAGGCTCTGGGTCTTGGCCTGCTCGCCTTCCATCTGCATCTGCTGCGCCTGTGACTGCTGCTGGTCGAACTGCTGGAGAGCCTGCTCGGCTTCGTCCTTATCCTTTAACCGGTCAAGCGGAAGATCCCGCGCCTTGAATCGATCCTCCAAGAGACCGCGCTCGTCGATCAGCACGAGTTGTCTTGGGGTGAGCGTCGAGACAAGCTGATCGAGAGCCGCGCCGCGCAACTCCTTTGCCACCAGGGAGAGGACACCCTTCGGCTGAACTTGGAAATCGCCTTTGATGTCTTCCTTCTTGTTGAACTCCATGTTCCACGCGACGAGCGAGCCGATCATTGACTTTACGAAGCGGTCGAAAGCACGGGCGTCGTCCTTTGTCACCATGTCTCCGGCCCCGGCCATCTGGCTGAAATTCGATGAAGTACGGAAGGCTTCACCCAAGGGCTTTGCGTCACCCATGCGCCAGGCAGGGAGGTTGCTCTCACGGTCGAAGACCTCGACGACCGAGTTTCGCAGGGCGAGGAGGTGTTGAGTATGGTTCGGGATGTCGTAAACCCGCACCGCCGGGTAGTTTGCTTCGTTGCCGTCGCCTTCACGGAGTATGGTCATCCCGCCGTGGATCGCGGTGCGGTCTTGTCCGGCGGCGAGGAGTTCGACATTCAGCTCTTTAATAGAGGACGCGCTCTCAGCCATGTTGTCCATCAGGGCGCGGTCGATGGCGCAGAGTTTCAATTGTGAATCTCTCAGAGTCTCAACCTTGGCGGTGCCGGTCAGGGCGCTATCTTCATCGTCCTCGGGGATGAATACGTGATACATATCGGCGACCGTCTCGCCGAACGGGGCAGTGTCGGCCTTAATGATCAGTCCGTCGAGCATCCAGACATCGGCGAGGATTTCCTTGTCGAGTGCCTTTTCAGGAATATTGACTCCAAGCTCCGAGAGTACCCGCGCCGAAACGAAGCCGTACCAGCGCAGCACCTCGTACTGGCGGCTCATCTTCGGTTTGTTCTGGTCGGTATGCTTGATCTGGTCGAGTTCGGCTTCGTAAGACTTGGCCTTATAGTTTCCGTCAGGGGTGTCTCTCAGATAGTCCTTGATCACATCGCCGAAGAAATCCTCCTGGTCGGCGAACTTCCGCAACTGGCTACGAGGGAAAACCTTGCGGGTAAAAATCCCTTCCTGGTCTTCCCAAGTCATCGCCGAGAGGTCAGGGTAGACATCCCACGCTTTTAAGGTGACGTAGCGTGGCTTCCGAATTTTCTCGGTCTGCGCCTCATAACGACCGGTTTCCGGATTCAGTACCCACTCCCGTTCGACCTGGGTCTTGACGTTCGGACCTTCGACGACGCCGAAGCCATAGATCCCGCCGCGACGAATGGTCTTCTTGCAGAGTTCCGGATAATCGATACCCTTGTCGGAAAGCTGATCCTTACACTCCAGCTCCATGCGGTAGGCGCGTTGCTTGGCGAAGTCCTTCACCGCCTTCTCGATCTGCTCGGAGGTCGGCGGCTCGGGTTCTGGTGGTAGCGCGTTGGGGTCTTCCTGCAGAGCGGCCTGGTACTGCTGCTGGGCGATTAGCATCTGCTGCTGTTCAAGCGTGGCAATGATGCTCTCAAGGTCGCTCATGGCGATGTTCGGGAACGGGGTCGGCTCGACCGCGAAGTTCAGTTCCTGCGCCGGAAAGAGCATCTCCATCATCTTCGCCACCCAGCCGGTCAGCTTGGTGTGGGTATCCTTCGGGTAGACTCGGGACTTTCCTTCCGGGATCTTTACCTCGGGGTCGTAGATCGCCTTATATTGCCGGAGGTTTTTCAGCCACTGAATTTCCAGTTGCCGGCGCTCGCCTTCATAGGTATCGAAGCGGCCTTTCAGGAGGTTTCCGAGCGTTTCGTGTGCGTCTTTGTTGAGGATGATCATGATGCCTCCTAGTCTAAGGGCTCGATCAAGAATGTGTATAATAGTTCGCCGGTTTCTTTCACGTTGATATCTTGAAACTTCTTATTAGGGTTGGGGTCATGCACGACCAGACCTGATTGGTCTATAAGTACTGCGTGCGTAGTGCCGTCGTCGTAAGTACGGCTCTTCACCGAAGCGTAGGTTATGCCTTTGTGCGTAGCTAAAATTGGTAGCTTACCATCCCTGCATCCGTTGTATGTGTATCCTAAACCTCTTAAATAATTATAGAAAACAGGAAACCAATCAGCGAATAGGATGAAATGAGGCACCTGCTCGATTCGCAGTTCAAACAAACTAGCTATCGCTGCCCGCATACAATCGCCTTCGTTTTTACATACAATCGTCTGATCTACAGGTATCATCTATTAACTCCTGTTAATATCCTGAATAGGCGTCAGCGGCCCTGCGGGTCGTGGTGGTATTGGTGAATCTATCGAAGGTGGTTCGGACGTACTCCGAAGCGTTATAGTGCTTGCCGAGAATGAACATAGTTCCATACTGGTCGGCTTCGCAAACGTGGCTCCATTTATTCTTTTCAGGCTTGTCCTGGAACTTGCCATCGTCAGTCTTGATTCGGACATAACGGTATTTACTCCGCAGCCCCTCTACCAGAAGGGTACAAGAAGCGTCATATTCGATTCCCGGCTCGCCGTCGGGCCACATATTCCGGAACGGGTCGTCGAGGGCATTGATTCTTGCAATCGGGTCGTTGGTGTCTGCGCTCTTGACCACATTACCCGAACCTGGCATGTCGGTTACAAACTGTTTTTTCAGTTCCTTGTACCAAGAATTGTCGTCGGTGTTGTCTCTGGTCTTCCATGAGGGGTCGCCGATAAAAATCAGCGGATTGGATGAGAAGCAGTTCTTGATCAACGGCTTCAGTTTTGTCGCGATGAAGGTCTTGGCGCCCATGTCGAAACCGCAGGCTTCCTTGAATTTGCGAAGCTTTCCGTCGTAGCCGAGCTGCATGAAGACCATAGCTGGCTGGCGAGCTGTATCGACACCAATTACGACCGGGAGGATCGGGTCCCATTTGAGGTTGTGTTTCACTCGTCGATCGTATTGAAACGAGATTTCGTAGACAGGTTTTCCTGACATGCTTTTTGAGTACCTTCCGTGGACATAGACGTCTACCCAATCTTTCTTCTTCCCTCTGGCAAGTTTCTCGTAATACCCTTCACGAAGATGGTTCTTGTTCTCTGCCTCTAGTGAAAGCCCTGAAGGCTGCTTGAAGCACTCCATCGGGAAGATACTTTCAGGGTCGTTTTCGTCTTGTGGCAGACCCTCAAAAACCTTATACCAATCCGAATCGATCTCTGGAGGGTTCGTCGAATAGATAGTACCGTGGCGGTAAGTGAATCCGGTTCCCTGAGAGGGGAAACGCCCTGCTCTCGCTTCGAGGTCGGGGAGCAACGCAACCGGCACCTCTCGGCATTCATCAGTCCAGATCCACGTCACCTCGCTGCCGAGAACCCTTTGAATATCTTCCGGAGAGTCCAGCGACCGGAACAACCATTCGGCGTGGACATCGTTGAACCGGAATATAGCCTTCATTTCAGATTCTTTCCAGTGATATATTTCGACAGGTAAAAAACTTACCACCGAGGCCAGAGTTATGTCCTTGAGCTGCTGTTTTGTATTGCGCACAACAAGTACTCGGCTACGACGGATGCCGTCTTCGCCGGGGGGCATCATGATATTCTGTCGGAGAAGTTCCACGATGCAGGCGGTGGACTTACCTGATCCATAGGGTCCAACGATCCCTCGGGAGTCCGCCATGGACACCATGAAGGCGCGAGCGACCGGTCCTGGGGGTGTGAAGTTCAGTCCTTTACTTGCCACGCTTCACTCCTACATGCTCCGCATGGATCTCCGCCGCCTGAGCGCCTGGGCAATCATCACAGTCCGAACACGGCTCTGTCACCTGCTCTCTTCGTTTCTTGCACCAGAAGCTCATACGACCACACGCTCCAGGTCAACGACCTGACCGCCTTGGACGTGCATCTCCAGCCAGCCCATCTCGGTCGGCCCGTACATCGCGATTTCTGAGTAGTCAGCGATCTGCATACCGGTCGGGGTGACTGACTTCCGGAGCGACCCGGCGTTTCCATACCAGCGGGAGTCAGGCGGGATATAGGGATCGTTCTGCGGACTCATGACGTTATAGTGCTGTTTCACATGTCTCCCGTCGTCAGTTAAATAGAGTTGCTGCGTGGTCGTCGGTTTGACGACGATCAGTTGATGCGTGTGGCCCATGACCTGCGCAATGCAGTCCGCGTGGCCGGTCGCTTCGAGTTTCCGTCGCAAAGCGGCTTTCCGGTTCGCCTCTCGCTGGATCGGGTCTTTCGCCCCTTTCGGGAGCGAGCCGTAGCCGTGGTGGCAGTAGAGCTTGTGTCGGATATTGCCCTGCTTGTCCGTCGCGCAGACCTTATAATGCACCGAGCCGAAGGGTACTTTCAGCTTCTCGGCGATGTGTTTGCCGATATTGCCATAGTTGATCAGCGCTGCTTCGTGGTTGCCGTAACCGATGGCGACGATCTTTTTTGCTACCGGTCGAAGCCTCTCGACGAACTCGTCCGCCTGCTCGAGCGGTTTGAGTATGGATAGTGTTTCACCGGAAAAGTGGTTGGAATGGGGCATCTTCGCCTCGATATTGTCTCCCAGGTTTGACAGAAAATAATTCTTCCGACGCTGCAGGCGCCTGATCTGCTCGGCGAAGCCGTCAGCATAATGGTTGAAAGCGCCCATGTGGACGCAGCTTGAAATAATCATGGTGTAATCTTGAGGCATTTCCCGGTAGATCAGCTCCATGCTTTCTCCTTACCAGCGGTTTACGAACACGTTCTGCCTGCAGTTCATACAGCGGACATGCCCCGTGTCTAACTCGGTCAGTAATCTGGCGCACGACAGACAGCGGCTCTCTTCCTTCAACTGTTTGCGGTACCTGGGAACGTATTTCTGGACAGCGACCGTGTTGCCTTGTAAGTGCTTCGCGCACTTGGTTCTCCCGGGTACCACATCTTTTCCGCAGTCGGTACAGAGAAGCGCCGCTCTCCGTTCACGTTTCTTCGCGGTATCGACCACTACGGTACCGCCGACACCGGCACAGTATTTCCGTCCGCCTGAACGCTCGGCGAGGTGGTAATGGTCTTGCTGGCGTCTACTGTGATATTCCCCACTGTGGAGTTCGGCGGGATGTTGATATTCGTTGTCGTGCATCCTATGAGTAAGCTGGCACCAAGAATGACCAGGCAGCCGAGCGCGACTCCTGTTAGAAGCCCCTTAACACACTCCCAGAGCATCTGCCGCTCAAACTCACTCAATAACGGGCTTCTCATCTTTTTTCTCCTTTCGCATACCCCAAGCGAAACCGGCGGCGCCGCCCGAGATGAAGGAAATGATCGCCGCGAGGCAAATCTGGAAGAGGTCGCGGTTTTCGGTCGGAACGATGACGAACATCAGGGAGAAGGTCACTCCCAGAAGTCCGGCGACGAGGACAATTTGTGCTAAGTTTTCGGCTTTCATATCTCAGCGAGCCTCCTTTTTACAGGTTCTTCTTCTACCGCAAGCTGGTGGAGCTTTCTCGGCGAGACCGCTGCGGCGGAATAGCCCCGGAACCAGCCGACTGTCTGCAGCGCGGCGCAACAGACCTCCGAACAGAACCACTTCTCCGCACTCTGCCAGCCGATCGGGATCGGTAGGAACGAGAAAACCACTCCTCGGGTGTCGTAATCACAACCGACCTCACCCTCGCACCATTTGCGCACCCTCGCCTCTTCTTCAGCACTGATCGGAAGTTCAATAAAGTCATACATGGAATAGCGTTCGCCGGTAGGCGGACCCTTGACGAATTGAGTGCCGTCTTTGAACTCCCGCGCAGAGAACCACATGTTATCCGAGAATACCAGTTCAGCGTGGCAGTATTTGGAAAACGTGTAACCCTTGATGAGTTTCCCGAAAAAGCTGGTCGCTTCTTTTTTGAAGGCTAAGTACATCATGTGTCACCCCTCGTAAGGAACGCCATTCTCAAGCTCGTAGCATATCCGCTTTGCCCGTTTACCTACCTGTTGATACCACAAACTATCTCTAGCCTCTTCTGCGACCTTAGTCCAATTGTCGGCACGAATAGCGGCAAGCATTTTCTTGAACTTCTGAACGCCGCCCTTGCCGAGATTGAACAGCATGTTGACAAGAGCCTGCTGGCGAACTTCGTTGATTTCCAGATCGTGAAACATTGACCAAAATTCAGCTATCGACTGATCAACACGCCGAGAGAGAAGTTGAGCCGCGTCCGGCTCGCTAATCATAGAGCCTTTGCTGGGAGCTTTACAACCGTAGCCGTATGTCCATTGCTCGCGATCCCAATAAGCTTTAGCAGCGAACCCTTCATCCTTCTTGAGCCGTTCAATAATAGCCTGTTTATCCACCTATATCCTCCCAATCCTCGCAATACATATTCTTGCTGGTCTGTGTATCGTCTTTCAAGCATCGTTGCCGGTACATCTGATACCATTTGCAGTTCGCGCAGCGTTCCATTATTCCGCCCTCCATACCAGAGTTTCACGTTCCTTACTCTCTGCATCAGCAACCGCCAGCCGCTTCGCCTCTTTCGTGGTCGGCGCCTCGCCGTGACCGCAGGAGCCGTCAGAAAGCCTCACCCATACGCGGATATTGTTTCCCCTTCGGGAGGTCTGGAAGTCAGTTATCATCGAACATCTCCGGGCTTGGCCCATCTGCCGGGATTAGACAGTCGTTGCACGTTTCGATAATCGGCTGGCCGTTCTTTTCGCATCTCAGTCTGTCGCACATTTGATTGACACCAATCCTTTCCTGTTCCCCTGTTCTGCTGCGTATGTTAAGAGGTGTGAAATTTCCACTGCCTTATCCTTCCACTCGTCACGCTCACCAATAACGTGCGCCAGTTCCTGTTTCAACTCCACCTTCTCTCGCTTCAGTTCCTTGTTTTCTCTCTCAGGTTCCCTGACTCTTGCAAACATGGGCTATCCTTTCCCAATTTGATACAGTCGGTTAGATTGTTGGCTGGACACTCACCAGTTGGGCTGTTGACGCATTTTCTCATCGAAATATATTCCTCGTCGGATGGTCGTCGTTCCGTTGTGCCACCAGTCGATCGATTATGCTTTCGGCAATGGACATACGCTTTTCCAGGTTGACAACGTAGACAAAGAGCGGCAGGGAAAACACCGTAATACCTACCCCGATGACCCACATCAGCCCCGTCAGTTTCGTGTTGATCGAGGTAAGCAAAGTTTGGGAATCGTAGTGGTATTCACATACCTCGTTCGTCTGCTTTTCGTGGGCCATGTGGTGTTCTCCTTCACGGTGTCTGAGGGTCGTTGGAGTTATTGGATGGTTCCAGCTAAAACCGTTTCATAGATCGGGTTTCCTTCTTCGTCGAGAAGTTGGTTGCCTACATCGTCGATCACAGGTATCTTCTCCGTCGAGTCGCCCCAGTAGGTCAAGAATGGCGCTTCGGGCGGCCATGCCACTATTTTTAGTCCGTCATAGTTGTCAATCACTACCTCGCACACTCCAGCCGCATTCGGGATGCCGTTCACTGTTCCCAAATACCCCTCAATGGTGGAACTGTCGGGGTTACTGGCAAGTGGGCCGTGGATAAGATGCGGCGCGAAGTCGGGCGACAGGTTGACCATCTGCATGAACTGAGCACAGGCTTTCAGTGCATCGAGTTTGTCCTGCCATGTGTGGGAAGGATTAGCGGCAAGAGATTTAATTTGTATGGTGAGTTTGAGCATGGTGCCTCCTTACATCCTTGAGTCGGCCAAAGCCTTTCGGTAGATTTTAAAGTCCTTTATTTGCGAACTAATAGTGCCGGTTGTGCCGTTCAACGTGCCTATCTGGTAGGTGGTCGTGGTGGCTGGTGGTGTGGTGTCTGCGCTTCCCGTCCCCATCACTGAATTGACAGCGACATCCGTACTGTAGTCCGAGTTGATTCGCCAGCCGATACGATAGGTCGTGCCTACAACAGCGGTTAGGGCTTTCGTGGCATCGAAGTTACTTCCACCAACTCGCTTCCTGAAGGTGATGTTTGTTCCATCGTAGAACACACCCATGTAGTTATTTGCGTCGAGGTAGCTGCCCCATAGGTACTCGGCACTCCCCTTGATGCCATTGGGAGTCCAGTAGAACGTCCCGGTCATAGGGATTGAGAACGCTCCGGTGACGGGGTAGGAGAGCAGGGTTGCTGCTCTGGTATTTGTGGCCCCGACACTTATTTTAAAACTGGTACAAGCGACCTGTTCCTCAAAATCCGGCAGCACAAAATCAACCACATCTCCTGCGCCGATACTGAAAACAAGCTGTGACCCGCTCAAGGGAGTAGCGTTCTCAACCTTGTAGTGAGTGAGGGTTGAGCCGGTTATGGTCGTGGTCGTTGCGTTAATGCCAATGGTAGATGTTCCGCTTCCGCTTACCTTTGCGGCTACCACTTGCCCTGAGTGTTTGTTGGTATTCCCGGCTGTGCCGGTTATCGTAACCGTTACGGCCCCAGCGTCGGAGTTTGTGACTCTAACAATCCGCGCCCCCGGCACTATCGAACCGTAAGCCGTCCCTGTGTAGTCCTTGGCGATAATTTCAGCGGTGGATGCTGTTGCGCTTCCCAACGTCATACCACGAATAGCGGTGGTGCTGGTTGCGGTGGCTTTGGTGCCGATGGCGTTGTAAACTTCTTTTATGGATACGTTGTCGATGGAGCCGGTGAAACCTGTTGCAGTAAATCTATATGTCGTATCACCTATACATACACCTTCATCTGTGTACGTTCCAGAAGTTGTATGCGCTGTGAGAGGCGTACCATTACCCAAAGAAACTGCTAAAGAGCCACTTGTCACAGTTATTGTGTATGTAACCGTGTAAACCTTTCCTATGGCTATCACACCGGCCTTATAGAGTGCCGATGCTGTCACTCCAGAGACATTAGCAACTCCCCCACTTATCGTTGTGCCAGCATTCTTGCCCCACCACCCAGTATCGCTACTGAACTCTCTATCAGCAGCAACAGTTATTAACTCACTCCCCAAACTCTCCGTGAGTGCACTGTAGCACGTAACCTTGTTGGTGCTGCTTCCTTCCAGCCAGACACCCTTACTATCCGTTCCTGGTTGATTAGCAGCGAAGGATTGATAAAAGCCATTGATGGAATAATTGGCGGCAGAGTTGCGGGTGAATGTGCCGGTCAGGACTGACGAGGCTACCGTGAACGGCTGATAAAAGGCCCACTTCTTGCCACCCTCGTTCCACGCCAGGGAGAAGTCGCCAAACCCCGCCCACGCACCTTGCGCGAACAGCAGGACAGCCAATATTGATAAGAAGAATTTATACATCATCGCCTCCCGAAAATAAACCGCACATCGCCGCCCGTGAACCACTGACCTTCCTGCTCCCAATGGCCGGTCGTGTAGTCAGCGTAGTTCTCGCCGCCTGACTCGATCCGCTTCACACCGCCGTTGAAGCCGACCTCGACAGTTGAGAGTTGGAAGGAGCAACCCGAAAGCAGGGTCGCGGTGAGTAGGAGGGTTATTAAGAGTAAGGGTCTCATAGGATAGAGTCTCCTACTTCAAGACGTTCGAGAACGGCGTGGCGGCGTAAATGAGCAAGTAATTGGTCAGGTCGGTGCCGAAGTAGTGTTTGGCATCAGTATCGGTTTGAACATAGTAAAAGACGTCGTTAGTGTCGAAGGTGTGGGTAATGCTCTTGGTCAGGTAGTAATTGTAGATCTTCGTCATCGCTGCGCCTTGGATGATGCTGTTATTGGCATCACGGGCGAGACGGGTTTTCTGTACCGCGATCCGGAGGTTTGGTGTCGCCGTCTTCGCAGAGGACGCTTGGGTGAAGGTGATCGAAGACATGTCGAGGGCGAAGGCTGCGAGCGGTTGGGTAAGGATTAAGAGGGCGAAGATAGTAAGCAGAATTTTCATAATTGTGTCTCCTATTTGTTAAAGGCCATTGATTTGTATATTCACTTGGATGGCTCCCTGGTTCGCATTCTTATCCACCACCGGCTCCAGGCCGCCGTACTTGGCCACGGACTTCAGGAGTTCGTGCTTCATGTTGATCGTGGTGCGCTCGTCGAAGAAGTGGAGGTAGATGTCCTCCAGGAACTCACTCGCCATGCGCCGGCAGATGCTGGGAAAGACCAGTCCATTCTCGCGCACGTCTTTCTGCTCGGCAGCCAGGGCTCGGCGGAACGCCGGGAGGTGCTTCAGAGTTTCGTATTGGTCTTGGGTTATTGAGTAGCGATTGAGGATCTCTGCTTCGGGTTCGACGCCAAGGGCGAGTTCCATCGGCAGGCGGGATGGCCAAGGGGTGAGTGTGGAGCGAGCGGGTTCGTTGTCTTCCTCGGGAGGGACCAGAGGAAGGTGAAGTTCCTCCCCCGGTGTGAGGTCGGAAAACAGATCGTCGTCAAGGTTTAAACATATTCCGTCCATGGTGCCGAACGGTATAGTATTTTTGGTTTTTTGTCAAGTGAATTGTTTGGGTTGGGTGTTGTGCATCTCCACACTATGCACTTCGAGCCTTCGGCAGGACGGGCAGCCCCAGATTTGACAGGCTCCTTTGTGGTTAACCCGCTGGATCTCCAGGAGCATGAAGGAGTCACACTGCGGACAAGGCTTTGTCTCAACCGCGTCGGTGTCTACGATGTGAGTCACAGGGAACCTCCTGGAATTTTTGCTTTTGAGTATATTCAAGTTCTTTATTTGTGCCAAGAGGTTTCTGGGAATTTTTGTGTCTTGGTAAACTAGACATAAACACGACATCTGAGTGGGCCGGAGTCTCTGGCGGCGTCGCAGTACGCTCACTCGATTCATAACAATCGTAAAATCTAAGAGGCGTCGCGGCTACGTCAAGTTCTTTATTTACCTATTTTTGTAGGAGGTATCGCACAGGGCCTGAGTATGGTGCCCGGCCCCGTCGAACGAAGCCCCCCAGACACAATTCAGGAAACACTATCAGGCCGTTAAATCGGCGCGTAGCGCCTACTTACAAAAGTTTTACGCGCGAAGCGCGACGTAATTAAATCAATGGGGGTGAAGCGAGCGAAGCGAGCGAGGGGGGACGCAGATTCCCAGTTGACAAGGACGCAACATCACTCTGATCTGTAAAGCCTAGCAATAACAGACAGTTATGCGATCACGTCCGATAAGATCTATTATGTTCACTTGCAATGTGTAAAGTTCACAGTATACTTTTAGCTGAAAGGAAGGTGTGATTATGAGAAAAGCGCGGATCGACGTGAAAGAAATGGTGCGTTTGTACCTGGTGGAGCTGCGGACAATGCAGGAAATAGCGGAGATTGCCGGCGTATCACGCGCTGCAGTATCCCAGCACATCAAAAATAGTGGTTTAACGTACCGCGGAGGCCCTGTAACGGTCGTTTGCTCTGGTTGTGGGGCTTCGTTCCCGGTCGCGCGGTCGAGGGCCTCAAAGGGCGGTAAGCTGTATTGCTCCGCCAAGTGTTACCACAAGTCACGGATTATTGGTACTGAGAACTACGCCAGACTAACGAAAATAATGCAGGATCTTGGGCGCGGTCGAAAACGACACAATTAGGTACTGTAGTATTTTTAGTATTTTGTCTGCTACCTGTCCAATCGGCCACTGGCGTGTGAATCCAGGCGCCTCTAGTAGATCCTGCTAGTTGGTAGTAAGTCCACCGAAACATTTTTTACTACAACTTTTCTCTAATGATATCCATGGAGTACCTTTTTATTTATATTAATATTTATAGTAGAGTAGAACGATTTTCAAAAAAACAAGTGACGACTAGATTAATAATTCAGTTTTCCATATGTTTAGACTGAAAATTAATATGTGAAAAATCGCCCTCTATTTTTCAAAAAACGTACTACAATACTAGCCTTTTCAACATACTTTAACACCTAACCTCGTAGTATCATTGAAAAATAGTTGTAGTAAAAAATGTTTTTTAAAATTTACTACAAGTCCCTAAAACATACTACGAAACCACCACAATAATATCTATTTGGACATAATCATAACTAGGCCTTTTGGTTTTTAAGAAAGTGTGTAGGTATATAAATACATGCTTGACAAAGGTTGTCGTATAGTTTACCTTAGCCTTTATAGTAAATACTTTCGAGGAGGTAGAAAAAGGTTATGGCTATTAAAAGAAACGCTACACCGGATGATATCGAATGGACGCCTTTACGTTATTTGGCAGGAAAAAGCTATTTAGATTGGTGCGCACCTGGCGGAGGTATGCGTGCGTGGTACCAGATTTCATCAGGTGAAATAGTTCTGATAACCGGGAACTATGAGACAGAAAAGGCTATCAATAAGGAAATAGATAAAATAGAAAAAGAGATAGCGAGAGAAAAAGCAGAGTCTGAGAATGAAGCGGGCCGAACTGCTATGCCTGTACGTCCTGAACGTGGAAGAAAATTTGTATTATTCCTTTCAGATGATGAACACAGAGAGTTGAAAGCGAAGGCGATTAGGGAAGATATGTCAATCAATGCATATATACGCCGAAAAGTTTTAGAAAGGAGGTGATAAAGTATGGAGAAACAGCGAAGATATTTTATATGTAGAAAGTGCAAGGCTGTACATTCAAGTTTTACGGTGCCTCCCGAGTGTTGTCCAGGGTCTTGTTATATAGAACTATTCCTACCATCTAAACGCGAAAACGAAGAAACAAAGTAACCAGAAGCAAAACCAAAAAAGCCCGGGATTCTGCCACCGTCCCGGGCTTCCTCTTATCTGTGGACCTCCTTATCTCCTCATCCTTTCTAGGATCTCTTCAAGTTCCGCAGCGTATTTAAGAATGGCTTCCGTTTCTTCCTGGGAGTAAGAGTTACCACCTGAATGTCTTCGATGCGTCAACATATCGTCGGCTGAATCGTAGAAGTCAATTGGGAAATCGGGCGTCTCGGCAACAAGCGACGCTTTTTCTTCTATCATTTCGCTGACAGCCTTCAATTCCGGATACATATCACACAAAATCAGATTATACGCCGGCGCGAGTTTCTCCAGGTCGATATAACCGATCCCGCCGGCTTCCACTTCGAAATATATGCGTCCTTCATTCTTGGCTTTTTCATATGCGTCGCGGTCGATCTCCCGGCGGTCAAGTAGTTCGAGGGTCTCTTTCAGTGGCTCCGGCGTATAGAGACGGAAAATATCATCGTTGTCTTTTAGGTATTCATCTTCAATTTCCATTTCGATTTGTGAGACAAGCTCGTCATCAAAGCATGGATAGTCAGAAAGACTTTCTAGCAGTTCTCTGTTTTCTGTGGTATCAAGCAACCATGCTTTCTCCCAGCCATAACAACCGGTTTCCCGCTGTTCAATAAGGTTGTTTTCTTCCAGGTAGCGTACGTTTGCCCGTTCCACCGCGCATGAGTTGTCATAGTCTCCGAATGATATATAGTCGCAGGATATTAGGCTGACGCCTTCTTCTGTTTTCTCTTCGATTTTCATTTCCTTTACCTCCCAGATCCTTAGTTTAATTGAAACGATAAAGCCAAACAACCAGAACAGCGAAAAATAATAGTAGGGTCATATGGTTTGCACCTCCTGATAGTCCGGGTTTGTTTCCCGCCCTTGTGTAATTTTTATCAGATACGGGCAGTTCTCACGGTAGGTTTTCCGGTTCTCTTTCATTCCCCGGTATGTCGTTTCGAAGCACTCATATTCCCAGCCGTTTCCGTAGTCCACATATATTTTCCAGCCGTAGAGATATTTATTGACTCGTTTCACGGTTTCACCTCCTGATAACAAGTAGAGCAACGTTGACGTTCGTTCCCTGTTCTTTAAAACTCCCAGCAGGTAATACTTCCCAGTGGTCCGCAAGCGGTTGAAGTGCTGCCTGTTGTCGTGGTCCGTTCGCGCAAAGAGCAACAAGCGTTCCACCCGGCTTCAACATCGTTAAAGCGTGTTTAATGTGTTTGATGTCGTCGCCGTTCTGGAACGGCGGGTTCATGATAACACGGTCGAATGAGCGGGACTCGTCAATAATAGTCAAAAAATCGTCACATTGTACGGTTACATTTCCAGCGTCAACGGAATAATATTTAGTGTTGAGCTGAGCGGCTATGGAAGCATTTATCTCATAGGCGAGTACAAAACAACGCGGCGCGGTTTTGAATACCGCGGCAATGAGGTTTCCAGTGCCGGCACTAGGCTCCAGGATGTTCATATCATCGTCAATTTCCGCATATTCCACCATTTTCTCGGCAATCTCCGGCGGTGTCGGAAATAATTGCGGCGCGGATACAACCTGCACACCAGTTTTTAGGCTTTCTTTTATTGCCTCTTTCTTTTCGTTCTTCTCCGGCGGTGCATACGCCGGGCGTTCTCCCAAAACAGGTTCAGGCGGCGCGAGTTTCGGCGCGTCGGGCGATACGTCCGGGTGCGGTGGATCTTTCCGTTTCGCGTCGGTAATAAAAACCGGCGAGTATTCTCGGTCAATGAGCATGTACCGCACTCTATGTGCTCCGACTGTTTCAGTTGCGGCAACGTCGCGAGTCCCTTTATAGTCCTTGTATGTCTTATCCCATTTCTCTTGTGTAATTTCTTTGATGTCGTGTTCCACGATATCGCACATATAAGACATAATGCGCTTGATCCCTACGCGCCCGGGGTAGTTACAAATGGGCGCTTTTGCGGTTACTGCCTTGACAGCGGCGGCCTGTTCTTCTGTAGGCGGTTGGTAGTCTTTGATTTTTTCAATACCTACTTTCGAGACATAACGTGCATTCGTCGTGACACTGTTAATAGCCCCGTTTGCCTTGTTGACTCTGACGACTGTTACCCACTCATTATGGTGAGTCAATACCCGGCCGCCTGGCTTGATGTCCCACTTCTCGGCGGCGAGCCCGCCGGCTTCTTGGAGCATGGCGCGTTCATAGGCGAGCCGGTTATCAATGTGGTTGATCCACTCGACACAGTGGGCGATTATGCGCGGTTTTGATTTCATGGCTATTTCCTGCGCCTGTTCCCAAGTAATTACACTACCGTCAAGGGCGGACCAAATACCCATTTGACCCTCGTACTGCGATGCTGGCGGGTCTCGCGGATAGTCGGCGAGCGGAAAGCAGCGGGAAATATAATCATAGTTCGCGACTTTCAGAGCCTTTTCGAGTGAGTCAACAGCAGTCCAGAGTTTCAAGAATGTTTCCGCTTCGGCCTTCGTTTTCTCCTGTTTCCGCTTGTCGGCTTCAAGGCCTTTGATTCTCCGGTGACGGACGCCGGGAAGCTCTTTATATTTAGCGTGTGCGAGTGCTCCGGCGGCGCGGCGTTCCCAGTATTCGGCGGTTTCCCACATTTTAACAGCGCGTTTCATACCATTTTCAATCCGTTCGGCGTCTTTTCTTGCGCGGCGTTCGGAATGATGGCCTACAAGAACCGGTTGCCCTAGCGGTATATTGTCGGCTATTGCTGCAACTCCGGCGTGTGCTCGTTCGGCGTCGTCGGCGCGTTTCTCGCTATAGTCTTCAAAACGTTCGGCACGTTCTTCGGCACGTTCCACAAGGCTTTTATCTTCGTCGCTGATCTCGTCGGCAAACTGTAAGGCAGTTTCTTCGCGGTGCGGTGTCCAGACAGCGTAAAAACATTCTTGTTTAGGGGCCCAGCCAAACCCGGCGAATTTCAGCACCTGATATTCGTCTTTTGGCAAACGATATGCCGGATAAATCCTGATTTTATCATCCTCTGGTGAGTACGTCGCGGTGTGTTCTTTCATGGCTTTTATTCTCCTTTAGCTTTAAATTTAGTACCCGCAGGCAATCTAGTTAAATGCTTCAGCCCGTCATGGTCCCTCATGTCGTTTATTACCCGCAAAGCATATTCTTCCTTTGATTCCATCGCGCTTTCATTGACATCAAAGGGCGATACACTACCCATCGAAGGGATAAATGGTACTATGCATGTATATTTCATTTCCTCACCTCTCAACCAGCCAAATTAAAAACCCTAACAGCCAAATAAACCCAATGACCTGCAACCATATTTTCATGATTCTACCCTCTTTTTTGCTTCGGCTATCGCATCTTCTACCATATCAGCAAAGTAGTCATCTTTATATGTGGTGTAGAATTCCTCCGGTGTTTCGTAACAGCAAGCACCAAGATATGCCACTCCCAGCTCTACACCGTCTCTCCAGGCAGACACTTTAGCAGAGAACCACGCGTAATCTTCTATTGCTTCATACTGTTCTGTGGTCCATCCACATTCTTTTATGAAGTGTTGCCGCATGGCTATGTCTTCCTCTTCAGCCTCGAAACAGATGATAAAACCGTCTTTTATGAATAAGGGCGTCATGTTCTACACCTCCCCAACTTCGATTTCAAAACTATCGCCGTCCCGCATGAACATATACAGTTCTTTCAGGTTCTCCAGCGGATACCCAGCCAGGCGCTGCAAACTCGGCTGCACGTTCGCCATAAGAAAAATGCCTTGAATCAATTCCTTTCGTGTGAGTGTCTTTTTCATTTCCCAGCTCCTTTCGACCCGTTCCGGATCGCTCCTTGAATTTGATATAAGTATACCCGAAAACGCCGTTTTGTCAAATTCTTTATTCTGGTAGTTCCACTATCGACGCGGCCTCACAGCCTTTTACCGTTAAGCCTAGAAAAATAAGTTATTGACAAATAGATTGAACTACAGTATTCTTTACTCGTGTTTGAGAAACGAGATGAGGGGATATATGGCACCACCAAGAAACGACATATTACGATCCAAAATCAGGCAGCGAAACAAGGAACTGAAGCATCTTTCGCCGAAAGAGAGGTGTACCCTGCTCCGTAAGGAATTCGACCTCGAACCTTGGCGACTGCAGTATTATCTCCGAGAAAAGAACACCGACCGTCGGCGTAAATACTCCGAGCGACTCCTCAAGCAGTTAAGCCTAGACGAAGCCGCGCTTCAACCTAAAGCGAGAGAACTTAACGTCTCCGAGGATGCGCTCCGGGCGGCGGTGCTTCGCTATGTGAAGCGAGCCGTGAAACCGATAGAACCCAAGACCCTCCAGAGCCAAGGGTACTTCACCTGGACCAGCAGAAAAGAGGCGGGAAAGCTCGGGTTCTCGCCGGGTGATGTGTCCGAGGCCAGGCGCTTGTTGAAGCGGCGCTTTGGCCTGAACCTCGGCTATCCGAACCTCTTGGTTCACATTGAGTCCGGACGCTTCTACCCTTGCGCTCTGAAAGAGCAAACCCGCTTGATCGTGGACCCGGTGGATTTCGTTACCCGCTACGCACGAGAGATCGCCGCCGGCTGGCATCATAAGGATGAGGCTCTCGTCGAGGGTCTCAGGAAGGAGTAACACCGTGGCCCGACCAATGAACAAAGAACTGAAAAAGAGCATCCGCGACGCCAAGGCTTCCGGATCATCTATCGATGATATCTGTGAGACTTTTGGTCTCTCGAGAAATACGATTTTCTACCATCTGCGGACCGAAGGCTCCGACGGGCGGATGAAATACAGCGCCGAGCAGCGCCTGGAGCTTGCACGGAAATCGACTGACGAGCTACGCGAGATCGCGGCGAGAAGCAACAGGAGTTTCACCGCCTTGCAGCGGGTAGCCAACCGTGAGCGGAAGAAGCGTCGGGAGGACGCGAAGACCCGGGCGATCCTCGAAGACCGTCTTGATTTTTTCAGTTCAGACGAATTGAAACTCTTCGGCTTCACCACGGTCCACCGCATCGAGGCGGAGAAGGTCTTGGAGACGTATGGCCTCGTCCTGCGGACGCCGAACCACTTGGTGCACCCGAAGAGCGGGAAATGGCAGCCGTTGAGTTTATCCCAACAAGAGGCGTTGCTCCTGGACGCTGAGGACTTCCTGAGAAACTCCGCAGGAGTTTTGAAAACGAGATGGAGGGAGAAATAAGGACACATGACCCCCGCCGACCATGCCGCGGTCTGTAGCGGCAAGAGCCATTTTCTCACCTGGGAGCAGGCCCACGCCGTGAAGAAAAAGCTACAACGCAGTATATCCGTGCGCCCGGGAAGATATTTGAACATTTACCGTTGTCCAGCCTGCGGACAGTTCGTCCTAGGCACCGCCTTCAGGGAAGGAAGGAGGAAGAAACGTGAACTGCACTTGTCCTGAGTTGAAGCTTGCCGAACATCGGATCGAGGGGTATAAGTATGTTCTTCAGGAGGTCTTGAAAGAACTCCCGAGCGACTCCCGGTTGATCGAAACAATAAATAAAGTTCTTGACAAAGAGGATGGAAAAGAGTAAGATAGAATCTCAAAATCGCCGCCGTCAGAGCGCCCTGTTCGAATCGGGATAACGATAAGGGTGAGCGGCCTGACCGCTCGAATCGCTGGTTATCTACCAGCGATGGAATCAACCGGAGGGGATTATGTTCAGTAATGGCAAATGGCATAAAAATGTAACCACTGTTGGCGAAATGGTCCAGGAGTTATCATTGCTGGACCCTGATATTCCAGTTAAAGAAGGTTTCTCCGACAGTGTTGACATTGTAGTTTTTAACCGTGATGGCGATGATATCCAAGTCGGATTTGACGAGGGCGGGGAATGGGGTGAGGACGCAGTTTCTCCCGACGAGGATGAAGACGATTAAGCAGATAACCGCTTGAGCGTCACCGGCTTTGGCCGGTGGACAGCGTTGGTTATATCCGATTGCCATAGAAAGGGAAAATGATGACCAGAAAACGAAGAAAAGTCGGTGAGTGCGAAATATGTGGAGCAGCGGCGAACCTCTGGCGTTGTCCTGAACATTACAAATGTGACGATTGCGGCGCAACAGAAAACCTCTGCAATCGGCGTGATGGGGTCCTCTGCGAGGCTTGCCATCAGAAACGAGTAGAGAGACGTATTGCCGAAAATACTGCACCCGAAACGTTTGACACCCACGAAATCACTTGTCCATGGTGCGGATACGAGTATTCCGATAGTTGGGAGATGAGCGAGGGAGAGCGAGAATGTTCCGACTGTGGGAGGAATTTTGATGTAGAGCGAGAGTGCTACGTCACATACAGCACTTCAAGGATATAACCACAGGTGATGCTGTGATGGATAAGCTCAGGGAAGGCGAGAGCTTCTGTCGGTGGCGATAAAACAAGGGTGTGACTAAGGATACCTGATAAGGTAGCGCGGAAGTATTAACGATGCTTGTGCACCCAAGGAGGTGATCACCTTGCCCCGCCGCTAATCCCGGCACCAAAATCTCCGCCACACAGTACCACCAGCCCGTCATCCCAAGTGACGGGCTTTTCAGGTAGGAGGATTTTATTTTGCATTTGGTGTGCCTTGATTTTGAAACTTACTACGATACAGAGTATTCTCTGTCCAAGATGACGACTGAGGCCTATGTACGCGACGAGAGATTCCTCGCCCATGGTGTTGGGGTCAAGATCGATTCTTCGTCTCCGGTCTGGGTGCCAAGAAGGCTCATCCCCGGCGTGTTCGCCCGGATACCATGGAACGAATGCGCGGTGCTTTGCCAAAACACTATTTTTGACGGGGCAATCCTCTCCTGGCACTACGGGGTGAACCCAAAACTCTGGTTGGATACGATGAGTATGTTCCGGGCACTCCATCCGGAAGAACGCGCTTCTCTTGGTAGTATGTCCAAAGTGCTTGGTATCGGAACAAAAGGTTCCGAGTTGGTAGTAAGCAAAGGGAAGCGCACCCTCAACGAGTACGAGGAAAAGGCACTCTCTGGATACTGCGCCACGAACCGGGATAGTGACATCAACCTCACTCTCCGAGCGTTTAATACCCTGAAGAAGGGTTTTCCTGCGGACGAGATACAATTAATAGACGCGAACATCCGGTTGTTCACCGAGCCGGTTCTGCTCCTCAACGAGCAACTGCTCCAAGAAGCCTATGACGAAGAAGTGGAGGCCAAACGGCTCCTATTGGAAAAGGTCTCTGCGGACAAGGATACCCTGGCGTCGAACGACAAGTTCGCGGCGCTGCTCTGGTCTCTAGGCATCGACCCGCCGAAGAAGATCAGCCCGGCAAAACTGAAGAAGAACCCGGAGATCGAATTGTATCTCGAAGAACCCCCGGTCGGATTGATCCCGAAGCTGAATAAGAAGGCTTTGGCGGAGTACCACGATACAGCGACGCAGCCACACCCCTGTGAAGTGTTTACCTACGCCTTCGGTAAGAGCGACGAGGAATTCAAGAAGCTCGCCGAGTCGGAGAACCCGGATACCGCAGCACTCATTGCCGCCCGGATGGGTACGAAATCAACACTGAAAGAAACCCGGGCGCTCACGTTCTTGAAGATAGCCCGAGCAGGGCGCACCCTCCCGGTACCCTATAATTTTTATGGCGGCCACACTGGTAGGTTCTCCGGGAAGGATTACAATCTCCAGAACCTAACCCGAGGGAGCAAGTTGCGCCTTGCGATCGAAGCCCCTCCCGGTCACGTCTTGGGTGTAGCGGACTTCAACGCTATCGAAGCACGGACCGTTGCCTACCTCGCAGGGCAGACAGATATGGTCGAGGCGTTTCGTCGCGGCGAAGACGTTTACTCTTCCATGGCGACGCAGATTTATGGGCGAAAGATCGACCGGAACAAAGAAGAAGACTTCATCGAGGGCTTCACTGGAAAAGCCGTAATTTTAGGTTGTGGCTACTCGATGTCGTGGCGTAAATTCCAGGCGATGATCCGGATAGGGATGCTCGGGATGAAGGGGTTTTTATTCGACGAGAAGGTAGCTTTCGGCCTCGGGATCAATATTCAGGCGTTCGAGGCGAAGTACCGGAAATCAGTTCTGGAGACGCTCCCCGATGGTATGGACTACGGAACGCACCTCGTACATTGTGCCTGCGCCTGTTCCATCGTGAAGCGTTTCCGTGATCAGTCTTCTAAGGTCGTTGATTTCTGGGGTGACTGCCAGAACGCTCTCGCCGATATGATGGTTGGGAAGTCCCGGACCGTCGGCGCGACTGAGTTGCTTGTTACTGAGAAGAACGCCACCCGGCTACCGAATGGGATGAAGCTCCTGTACCACGACCTCCAGGCTGAACAGAAGGGCCGAAGGCTTGAGTACACCAAACAAGGGAAGAAGTGCCGGGAACGGGTATATGGGGGTCTGTGCGCGGAGAACTATACCCAAGCGGTTGCCCGTATCATCATGACCGATGCCTGGAGGCAGTGCCGCAAGGAAGGCCTGCGGGTGGTCCTCACCACGCACGATGAATTGATCATCTGCAGCCCCGAGGCGAGAGCAGAGAAAGAACATAAGAGGCTCTGCGAAATCATGTCCACTTCGCCTGTGTGGGCGCCTGACCTCCCGATGAGGGCAAAGGGGGGGTACGCAAGGAATTACAGCAAATGACCCACCCCTGCCCGCGCTGCGGGAAAGATGCAACGTCCTTTTATTGCCCCGAGTGCCAGAGGATCTTGAAGCGGGTCTGCTTCAGACCTCGGAAGGCGCCGAAACCTGATTGGAGGGTGATTAGATGAAATACAGCGACAAAGAACTCAACTTCATCGCGGATAGGATCGAAAAGCAGATGTACGAGTTATCTGATTGGGAGCAGGACTTTTTCAACTCGATAAAATCAAAGATCAGATCGGCTGTGCCGTTATCGTCGAAGCAATCCGAGTGTCTGAGCAGAATTTGGGATAAATTAGAGGAGGTTTGAATGATCTACGTTTCAGGAAAATATACCGACGTTTCAAGAGAAGCCGTTAAAAGAAACATTCACGAGGCGGAGCTGGTCGCTCAACAGGTCCTCCTGCTCACCAGGAGAATTCCCCTGATACCGCATAAGCTCACGTCTTTTTGGGACGAGTGGGGGCCTTTGACGGAGTGGTCACACTCAGATTGGATGGAAAAATATTGCCTCCCACTCTTGGATAATTGTTCCGCAATTATCATGGTCCCCGGCTGGGAGTTTTCCAAAGGAGCAAGGATCGAGTTTGAATACGCTGACGAGCGGCATATACCCATTTATTTTTCGGTCGAGGACATTCCTGCGAAGATGGCAGCCGGTGAAGCTCATTTCTGGGAGTTTACACCTGGACCTACAGCATTTTAAAGGAGAAACAATGTTTAGCTACACCTACCCCGAACTGGCTCTCCTGTCGGAGAGCATCACCGACTCTCAAGGCCACACATTCAAACCCCTTGACTTACGGAAGGGTTATGCCTACTTCTGGAGCGACAAAGACGAGCAGCAGCAACCGGTGAGTCTCTGGCTCGCCTGGCAGAAATCCGTCCAGATCGCAAGTAAGAAAGCGAACGTCGTACCACAACGGGTCATGGACTATTTCCAGAAGACCAAAGGGTTGTCGAAACCGCCGGCAAACGAGGTGGTGATTGAAACGACCGCGGTGCAGTCGGCGAAGCCGACGAAACCCCTCTTCGCCACATCCTACTCAGGAATGCAGTTGTTTGAGCAATGCCCTTATCGCTGGAGCCAGGAGAAGTGGTACAAGACCGTACCCTACGAAGAAGGTGAGGCAGCGAAGTGGGGGAACCGGGTGCATCTCGCCTTTGAGAACACGCTGAACAAACGACCGACACCGGAGGACACGAAGATCCTCACCGACCACGGCTGGATGAAGTACGCCAACGCTTTCCTCGCCGCCGAGGCTAAGGCCGAAACAGAAATCTGCTTGACCGAAGACCTGAAGCCGTGCGGCTGGCGAGACTGGAATAAGGTTTGGTTCCGCCTGAAGGCTGACATACTTGTAAAGAAGGAAAGGGTGTTGAAGTACTTCGACATCAAAAGCGGCAAGCGTAAGGAAGATCCGTTCCAAATTGAGACGACGTGGGCTGTTGCCTCGCAACACTACCCCGAAGTCGAAGAGTTCGACGGAAAACTTCTCTTCCTGAAGGAAAAAGAGAACGCTGTCTGGGGCCCCGGCGTTCTCACCCGGGAGGATCTCCCACGTATCTGGGCGAAGATTTATGCGATTACTGATCGCATGAAAGAAGCGGTGAAACATGAGAACTTTCGTATGCAGGCAAACGGACTTTGCCGGCAATATTGCGGTGCGACGATGTGTCCGCACTGCGGGAGGGGTAAATAACATTCTATAAGCTGACGAAGAAACGCACCTAACTTGACGCAAGATGGGGTTGCCTGGAGGTAAAATGGACAGAGAAGACCTTAAATCGCTCACAGAAACCGCAAAACAAGAAAAAGTACGCAAGTTTGAAACCGGAGCAACCAGAGACGCAGGAATGGTGAACGGAGTACCAAAGCTCTCCTACCGAGGCTTCTTCTGCCCGATGGTGTTGAAACGCCGCGCCGAGTACATGAACAAGCACCGCCTGCAGTCTGACGGTACTCTCCGCGACCCGGACAATTGGAAAAAGGGGATGCCTCGGGAAGTCTATGTCGAGTCGCTGATGCGTCATGTGCATGATGTGTGGTCGCTTCACGAAGCCTGTCCGGTCGAAGAAGGTGTGACTCTGGAAGAGTCGATCTGTGCGGCGATGTTCAACCTTGAGGGGATGTTGCATGAGATTTTGAAAGATAAAACCGCCCTACGCGAACTAAATCCCACGACCGGAGAGCTACGCTTCGTCGAAAACCCGAGGACGAAGCAAGTGGAGAAGGTTTTTGTCCCGGACATCGCGCCCTGATGGCCTCCCCAACCCAACCATGGAAGCCGGCTCAGTGCGCTGACTGCGGCAAGCCGATCACGTTCCACGTCTATCTGACAAAGAAAACAGGTCATATGACCGCATTCAGAGCAGTCTGCACGGACTGCTACTGGAAGGAGAAAAAGAAGTGACCCGAGAGTCCTTAGAAACCGTGAAGGAAGAAATAATCAGGCTCCAGAATAAGATCGTTGCCTTTGAGGTGCAAAAGCCTACGTCGTTTTACAACTACCCAAAAGAAACCGGAGCAATCCGGAGAGCGTCGATGGACCTGACGAGAGCACTGGCCGATCTTAGGAGGACATAGTGAGATTCATAAACCAAAGACCCTCATGGACAAAATACTTTCTCGACATTGCGTCGCTCGTAGCGACACGCTCCACCTGCCTGAGAGCCCAGCACGGCTCAGTCCTGGTCCGCGGCAAACAGATCCTCTCCACCGGCTATAACGGCGCACCCTCCGGGGTGCCTCACTGTCTCTCGTGTGAGAGAGCAAAGCAGGGCTGCCTCCCAGGTCAGAGGTACGAACTCTGCAGTTCGGTGCACTCCGAGGCGAACGCCATCGCCCAGGCGGCGAAGCACGGCACAAAGACCGAAGGAGCGTCACTCTACGTCACCGGGCCACCTTGTTGTCTTTGTGCAAGACTCATAATCAACTCTGGGATCAAGGAAGTCGTCTTCCCGCTCTCTGACCGCTACCACTCCGAAGACACCGGAGTTGAGATTCTTCGAAGCGTGGGGGTGGAGGTCCGGAACGGATGAAATGCTGTAGCCACCAGTTCCACAAGACCAAAAACCTGAAACTCTTTTGTGACTCTTTCTACTCCCTGCCGGTGCAGTATTTCCGAGAGCATAAATGTTCTCTATGCGGTGCATCGGACTGGCGGAGAGACAAAATGTATCGGAGAGGAGACCAGTGAAACGCCGAGTGAGAAACGTCATCCGCGATGCTCTGAACGATGTCGTCCACGGTCGAGAGGTAACAACAGTCAAAGAGGTCGAGGAGACCGGTACCACCGTTTTGGTAAAACGGCTCGGCCCTCAGCGGGTTTCCCTCGACCTTATTTTGCGCGGCGATGACCGTGTGGAGGTGTGAGTGGAGTTGGTTGCCGCGAAAGAAGCCGCCCTGTATCTCGGAGTCGCGGAAGGCACTCTCGGACACTGGCGCAACGCCAGCGGTGGGACTCTGAAGTGGGAGTATGACGCCAAGGGGCGACCTCGCTACCGCCGGAGTGAATTGGAGCGTTGGCTGCGCGAAGATAAACCAGGGTACAAAGAACGGGCGAAGGCCGCCCGGAGGAGATTCAGAGGATGACGCCAGAGGGCAAGGTCAAAAACCTAGTAGAGAAGTTCCTCAAAACTAATGGTCTCATAAAGCTCGGGAGCGCCGTAGCCGCAGGTACTACAGGCTTCTACTGGATGCCGGTGCCCTACGGCTACGGCGTTTCCTATCTCGACTTTATCGGCCATTACAAAGGCAGGCTCTTCGGCATCGAGACGAAGGTTCCCAGCAAGAACCCAACCCCAAGGCAACAGCAGATGATCGACGCCACGGAGAAGACAGGTGCCAAAGCCTTCGTCGTCCGCTGCTCCGAGGATCTCCAAGCGCTCCGCGCTTGGTTCAGAGAGGTGGATAAACTTTGACTATTAGCCGCTTCACCACGAACTTACTGCTCACCATCCCGGCACTCCTGGTTGGTGTGTTCTGTGCTGTTATGGCGTTTCTCCAGCCTGTCTGGATTTTATGGTTCGGAGAGGATGAATGACCCCCACACAAATACACAAAGGTCACGCAATATTCCAGACCATCGAACCCGAGAAGTTCCGCGCCATCTTCCCTGCGCTCCGCGAGGCGGAGGTTCAGGGGCGGAGGTTCTGCGCCGTGCCGCATACCCTGGAGAATGCTCGGTTACTACGTAACCTCGGGATCGCGGCGCCTTCGCCTATCCGTTTTGAGTATCGGTGGCCGATTATGCCGGGGCGCACCCCCGGCTGGTGGCAGATCGACACGGCTGAGTTCCTTACTCTCAACCCTCGGGCCTTCGTCTTGTCCGGAATGAGGACCCGGAAAACTTTGAGCACCCTCTGGGCCGCCGACTACCTGATGCGGAAGAAGATCATCAAGCGCTCGCTCGTCGTGGCGCCGCTCTCTACCCTCGAAAGGGTTTGGGGCGACCACCTTTTTATGAACTTTCATCATCGCTCCTTCGCTGTCCTCCACGGCACCGCAGAGAAGCGCCGCCGCCTCCTGGATCAGAAGCACGATTTCTACATCATTAATCACGACGGTCTGGAGATCATTCGACCAGAGTTGGAGAAACGCGACGATATAAACCTGATTATAATTGATGAGGTAGCGGTTTTCCGGAACAGCCGCACGGCTCGGTGGAAGACGATGAAGAAACTTGTGACCGCGGAAAGGTTCTGCTGGGGGCTCACCGGTACTCCTACTCCAAATGATCACTCGGACGCATTTGGCATCTGTAAGCTCATAAAGAGTGAGAACTATAACGGGTCATTCACCCGCTTCAAGAACGATGTACTCATGCAGGTAGGCCCGTTTCGATGGGTGCCGAGGCGTGGTGCGGAGCAGATAGTCGCAAGAGTTCTCAGCCCGTCCATACGGTTCACTCGTGAGGTTGTGACCGACTTACAGCCGCAAATAATTGAACGTCAAGCGGAGCTGTCGCCGCAGCAGAAACACCACATCAACGAACTTATCAAGCAGGCGACCACTGAGATCGGTGGGTCTACTGTAACCGCAGTCAACGCCGCGGTTCTGATCAGTAAGCTGGTCCAGGCATCGCTTGGCGCAATATACTCGGGAGACGGCACGATCGCTCGACTTGACTTCGGCCCACGCATGTCTGTTATCCGAGAAGTAATTGAAGAGAACCTCCCAGGCAAGGTCATTGTGTTCGCCCCTTTTACCTCGGCGATCGATGCTCTGGCGTCTGAACTCAAGAAGAAATGGACAGTAGCCGTCGTAGATGGTAGGACCAGCACCGGGAAGAGGAACGAAGTATTCAGAGATTTCCAAGAGAAGAAAGACCCGCATCTCTTGGTAGCCCACCCAGGGACCATGGCTCACGGCCTCGAATTATCCGCAGCGGATTTAATTTTGTGGGCAGCGCCGTGCAACAGTAATGAGACATATCAACAGGCATGCTGCAGAATTGATGGAGGGGGCCAGAAGAACAAGATAGACATCTGCCATGTATTTGCTACCTCCACCGAGAGGAAGATCTACGATACGTTGAAAAGCAAAGGCAAACTGCAGGATCTGGCACTCGACCTGATAAAAGGAAAGAAATAAAGTTCTTGACACCCTGATCGGGTTGTGTTAAGATGTTTACAACAAATTGAGGAGGTAACGACGAATGAAAATATCAGGAGTCAAAAATTACAGGTACGAGCCTATGCTATTGGGCTTCGCTGATTTCTTCGAAGCCCTCCTGGGAGGAGACCGAGAAGGTCAAGTCGAAACCGCACAGGCAACAGCGACCGCCGCACTCGAAGCTCTTGGAAGACTCTGCGAGATTCTCACCGAGAAAGGCTTGCTCAACAAGGACGACATTGTGAGGATCGTTGGCAGAGAGTGGGAGTCCGGCGAATATGAAATAATTAAAGGAGCCCCTAAATGACCCAGCAACTACTCCCGACCGCAGAGTCGGTGATCGAGAAGTACCTGGAAGACCGGGAGAAGATCAAAGAGCTGAAGATCAAGGCGAAGCTCGAAGTCGAGAAGATCGAAGCCTTTCAGCGAAAGAGGGAAGACTTCCTCCTGAAGATGGACGACATCTCGATCTTTGAGTTCATGACCGACCTCTTCGTCAACGGTCGCGACGGCAAGGCCGCCAAGGAGAAAGAGAAGCAGGACATCGGACTCCGCCAGGATCTCATCGAGTCGTGGCTCCTGAAGATGCTGAAGAAAGTCGGCAAGGGCATCAGGACGGACGCTGGCACCGTCTATACGACAGTCAAAGAAAGTGTCTCGGTCGAGTCTTGGGATGCGTTCCTGGATGCGGAGATTCTCGCTCCGCTCGCAAAAGCAGTCTTCAACTACTTCTCGGAAGAGACCAACTTCGCTGCAAAGGATGTGGATCTGTTTGTTCCTGAGATCGAACGAATAGTTCGAGAGTCCGCCCACTTCGAGTACCTGAATCACGCGGTTAATAAAACCGCGGTCCTGGAGTGCCTTGGAGAGAAAGACGAAAAAACCGGCGCAAGGCCGAACCCGCCGCCGGCTGGCGTGAAATACACCGCGATTGCTGCGGTCGGTGTGAGGAAGGGTAAATGATAATAACAACGACCAAGTTCCAAGTAGTCTGCTTGGAGTGTGGGTCACAAGATGTAGAGCTGACCTGCCAAAGTTACTTAGATGATGAATATGAATTGATGTGTACTTGCTGCAACAGCTACGACGCTATTTTCAACCAAGGGTCCTAGACCCTAACCACAAGGAGAAGAAAACCTATGTCTACAAGCAACGCACTCGCATTACCGAACGAAGTACCGAAGTACCTGGCTCAATACCTGGGCGCCGATGGCGTTAAGAAGCTCATCGCTGAAGCGGTCGGTGGCATCTCTACCGGAAGCATACCCACCATCGTCGCCAGCACCGGGAGTTTCACCAAGAAGGTCTCTGGTGAAGAAACGGTTATCGTATTCCCTGAGATGCTCAAAGGCGAGCCGCACCCGGCTGCCGGCCAAACTGTGTCACAGCTCTCCGTGGTCGTCCTCCGGGCAAAAGAGACTCTTGACAAGGCTTGGTACGCCGCAGCTTACTCCCCTGGACAGGAACCGCAGTCTCCCGACTGCTGGTCGGACGACGGCGCTCGGCCCGATCCCTCCTGCACCTCGCCGCAGAACACCGCCTGCGCTGGCTGCCCCCAAAACGCTTTCGGCTCTGGTACTGACGCAGCGGGAAATCCCGGTAAGGGCAAAGCCTGCTCCGACCGGAAGCGCCTGGCGATCTTCGCCGACAACGACGTGTGGAAATTCACCGTGCCCCCGGCATCCCTTCAGGCGTGGGTCGCCTACTGCAAGCAGCTCGGCTCCTACGGTCTTGCTCCGCAGTTCGTCATCACCAAGATCGGCTTTGATCCTGAGAGCAAGTTCAAACTGACCTTCACCTTCGGCGGCGTGTTGGGCGAGGCCCAGATCGCAAAGCTCCTGGAGATCGGCAAGTCCCAGGAAGTCGAAGACATCCTTGCTGGGAATGTAGCCGCCGCACCTGCGTCTGCTCCGCAGGGCGATGATAAGAAGGCCCTCGAAGCGTCTAAAGCCGCTGAAGCAGCAGCCGAAGCCGCTAAGGCCGAAGAAAAGAAAAAGGCCGATGCTGCCAAGAAGGAAGCAGCGAAAGCCGCCAAGGCGAAGAAGGACGCAGAAGAAGCAGCAGCGAAAGCTGCGGCAGCCGACGACACCGGACTCGATCTCGGTCTGGACCTCGGTGAGGGAGAAGCCTCACCTGCCCTTGAACCGGAAGTGGTAGCCAATGACGAAGGCCCGGCGATCGACGACGTGATCGCGGAACTCGGTCTCTAGGAAAAACGCTAGGGGGAGGGTATCACCTCCCCCGAAGGAAATTTATGAGTACTACATTCATTGATCTCACAGGAAGGACCTTTGGGAACTTGACTGCAGTCGGCTACGAGAAGACAAGAAATGAAAAAGGCCGAAATCGAGGTAAGTGGACCTGCGGGTGTACGTGTGGAGGTTTTCGTAAAGTATCTAGCCAACGTCTCCGCAGCGGACATACAACTCACTGTGGCTGTAAATACCCTAGAACTATCGCTAAAGTTTCTGTCAGCCGCAACTCTGCTGAATATCGGACTTGGGTGCAAATACGACAGAGGTGCTACAACAAAAAACATAAAAACTACCTGCAATACGGCGGTCGAGGAATTATCGTTTGTGCTCGTTGGCACGAATTTAAAAATTTCTACGAAGACATGGGGCCGAGACCTGCCGGACTGACTATCGACAGGATAGAGTCTAATGGTAACTACGAGCCAGGTAACTGTCGTTGGGCTGACATGACAACACAGAATAACAACTCTAGCAACTGCCGATGGATAACATTTAACGGAGAAACATTGACCCTGACAGGGTGGGCGAACCGATTAGGTATAGGGTTGGCGTCACTCACAGAAAGGATACAAAGATGGACGCTGGAAAAAGCATTAACAACACCAAGAAAAGGGTAGCCGTTCTCTGGCATCAGGACCAAGATGGGTTCGGCGCCGCCTATGCTGCTTGGAGCGCCCTGCGCGACCACCACGAACTACTCTTTATCCCGGTTCAGTACAGCCAGGAGCCACCTTTGGAGGAACTCAGGGGCTTTGCCCCTGATAAAGTCTACATCGTGGATTTCAGCTACAAGGCTCCGGTCCTTATAGAACTGAGTTCCGAGTTTCCGAACTTGGTCGTGATCGACCACCACAAGACCGCGGAGAAGGAACTCGAAGCGTGGTGTGACTTCGGCCGGCCTGTTGAATATTCGTTCGATGCGGACTATTCTGGAGCGGTCTTAACCTGGATGTACCTTTTCCCCGAAGACACCGAATCCCCGACAATCCTCCAATACGTCCAGGATAGAGACCTCTGGAAGTTCGAATTGCCAGATTCCAAAGCAGTCAACGCCTATATCGCAACGCTCCCTTGGGACTTCGAGGTCTGGGATAACTTCAAGCTCGAAGAAGCCTTGCTCGTCGGCGGTGCGCTCGTTGCTCACCAGAAGAAACAGATCGCAGGGCGGTTGCGGGATGTGAGGATGATAAGCTGGGGTAAGTACGAACAGTTCGGGGCTACAGCGGAGGTACTGTTTCGGGATCATGGTTTGTGGGATGACCAAGAGCTGTTTGAAATACCCATCGTCAACGCCTCGGAGAACATCAGCGAATTGGGCGAGGCGATGTGCGAAGCCTATCCGGATGCACCGTTCTCGGTTTCCTACTGCGACCGGAAAGATGGAAAGCGCAGTTACTCCCTGCGGTCGAGAAACGGTTTCGACGTGAGCGAGGTCGCGAAGGTGTTCGGAGGCGGAGGACATTTTTCGGCGTCAGGCTTCGCATTGGCTGCCCCAGAAAGCATCTAAACCGATTACCCTCCCGGAGCCAGGGTGACTATATTTTGTGGACAAAAACTAAAATTCCAAAGTCAAAACCGCGAGAGCGGCGCCCGCCTGGCTGGGCAGAAAAAGGAAAAATCCTCCAACCGGGAGGGATATTTTCCAGAGAGGCACCTCCATGGATGAAGAATTCGAAAAACTGAGAGCCGACCTGAAGAAGTACCGCGAGGCGGTACAGGAATTACAGGAAGAAGTGGACAAACTATACGCCGACCGCGATGGGTTGCTGTTCGCTGTCGCGAAATTGCGGAGGGAGTTACAGAATGAACGAAAGACCGATAGCAACATTTGAAGACCTCTTGAAACTCGGCTACAGCCGAAAGCAGCTTGGAGTCAACAACAAGTACCACCGACCTGTTAAAAGGACGGTACAACTAGGGTATAAAGAGATTGGAAATAATCTCATCGAGGCCAGCGACGGCACACGCTACGCCCGTCTGGAAGGCGGAACACTGGTCTCCCTGCGGGAGAAATTGTCGAAAGCGGAGAAGAAACAACAGAAGAAACGGAGAACAAACCCATGACCACAAAACCATTCGAATTCAAAAACTTCGCCGCGCTGCTCGACCGAGCGGACATCACCGCCGCCGAGGCCGCAGACATCTTCAAAACGACCAAACCGACCATCTACAGTTGGCGAAGTGGCACCACCCCCGCCAATCAGGTCATGCGGGAGTACACCGAGCGCGTCGTGACGGTGATAGCGAAAGCGATCTCCTCTGGCGACCTACCATTGAAGGGTGTCGAGAAAGAAAACCGCCTGTCAGCGATCGCCGAGGCGATCCGCAAGAATTCGGGGAGGTGACACATAAACTGTGTCACCGAAATCCCTTGACAACAACTTATTTTTATGACTAAGTAGGAACCCTACCCCCTACCTTTTCACCTTTTATTTTTTGTTCTGCCCAGGAGGCGTCGTGGATATTGCAGACCTGATCCCACGCAGCGGGTATTATTGCGCTGCGCGGTTGCTTTCTTCGGGAGGTTTCTCCCATAATTTCTTCGATACCCCAGACGCCCTCAAAACCTATATCATTAATATGGATGCCGCTGGACATACTATGTATGTCGCTCAAGCGACGTTCGATAAAGTCAAAGTTCAATCTGCTATCGCAGATAACGCCGCCCTCCCCAAAGGCTCTCCGAAGAGCGACTTCAAAGGCCGCCGGACGCAGGACAATGCTACGCTTCTGCGAAGCTTTTTTCTTGACATAGACTGTGGTCAGGAGAAGTTCGACAAGACCCCGACGAAAGCGTACCGCTCTCAGGCAGAAGCCGCCAAGGATCTGAAACGTTTCTGCGACGAAACGAAACTCCCCTTCCCCACCCTCGTGAATTCGGGTAATGGCTTGTATGCACATTGGGTTCTTGTCGATGACGTGGACACCTCTCGTTGGCGTGTTGTCGCTCAGACTTTGAGAAACGTCTGCCAGGCGTATGAACTCCGCATCGACCCGCCACGTACCTGTGACACTGCCTCGGTACTTCGACCGGTCGGCACGACCAACCGCAAGAATGGTTCGGTGAAACCCGTTAGAGTGCTCCACAAGGCACCACCGGTCTCGCTGGTCGAGATGGCGGAGCTGCTTACCGCCGCCGGGAAGAAAAAGAAGCTCAAACTCGAGCACCACCTCCTGCCGGCGAAGTACGAAGGTCTCCTGAACGAATTCACTGCCGGGATCGAAGGCCCACCATCCTCGCTTCTCCTGGTTGCCGAGCGTTGCCCGCAGGTACGAGCGGTCAGGGACAGTCAGGGTGACGTGGACGAGCCGCTCTGGTATGGCTTTATCGGTATGGCGCGGTACACGATCGAGGGGATGGAGCGTCAACTCATCCACGAGTGGAGCCAGGGTCACGACGACTATTCCGTCGAAGCGACAGAGCGCAAGATCGAGCAACACATCGCCTCCGGCGTCGGCCCCACCACCTGCACCAAATTCGCTGCGGATAACCCTTCCGGCTGTATCGCCTGCCCGCACAACGGCAAGATCAAGAGCCCGATCACCTTGGGCCGCCCGGAGCCGGAGAGCATCGAGATTCCGGAAGAGCAGCAACCGCCGCCGATGGGTTTTACCCGTTCGCACGACGGGATTTATCACACAGAATCAGAGGGCGAGCAACCGCAGCGGGTTTACGACTACGACCTCTATCCGGTGCGCCTTGCCTTTGACCAATCCCTCGGCTACGAGACTGTGACCTTTCGGCACAACTCGTTTCGCTCCCGGGAATACACAGAGTTCACCGTCCGCGCCTCCACCATCAACGACCAGAAACAATTCCTCATTACCCTGCACGACAACCACGTCCAGATTGTCGGCGCATCGAGAAAGAAGCACATGATGAGTTATTTGGATTCCTACATGGCTGAACTCCGCGCCCGCCGCGACCTCGCCTCGCTCTGCACCCAGATGGGTTGGCGAGAGAAGAACGGCGAGAAGCTCTTCGTCTGCGGCGAGACGATCCTGCAGAAAGGGAAAGACCCTCAGACCGCAGGTTTCGCCCGGAACATCCCGCAGGTCGCTCGCTCCTTCACCCAGAAGGGTGATCTCCAGAAGTGGGTTGCCGCAACGCAGTACCTCGATACTCCCGGCATGGAGCCGTTCGCCTTCGCTTTTCTAGCCGGTGCCTTCGGCTCCCCCTTGTTACATTTCACCGGTTTCGCCGGTGCGATGGTGGCGATGATCGGCTCTTCCGGCGCAGGCAAGACCCTAATCGGCGAGTGGGCGCTCTCCGCCTATGGAGACTCGACGCAATTGAAACTGCAAGAGGCCGATACAAGAAACAGCCTTGTGGCAAGGCTAGGCATCTATGGTTCAATGCCTGCCTACCTGGACGAGTTATCGAACATCGAGCCGCAAGACTTGTCCGATATTTTATACCGGGTAACGCAGGGCAGGGATAAAGTCAGGCTGCAGCGTACCGGCGTCGAAAGAGATGTTCTGAATCACTGGCAGTTGATCGCCGTCGCCTCGTCCAACCACTCCCTCGTGGACAAACTCGCAATATTAAAGTCCAATGCCTCGGCGGAGATCAATAGAATTTTGGAGGTCTACACACATCCGGTTGACACGTTCTTGCAGAACGCTACACCTATTTATAGAATTTTCTCCGAGAACCACGGGGTAGCTGGACCAAGATACTTGCAGTATCTTGTTGACAAACAAGATGGCCACCGCGCCGCGATGGACAAGATCGTAAACGATCTAAATAAGAGAACGAAAGCCAAGAGCGACGAGCGGTACTGGTCAGCGGTCGCCGGTGCCTCCATCTACGGCGGGCTGATCGCCAAGCAGTTAGGTCTGATCAAGTTCGACGTGAAGAGGATTTACGAGTGGTTGTCTTCGACGATAACCGAGTCAAGGAGCGTGAAGCAGGACCTCACCGCCTCCGGTGTTGACCTGATCGGTCAGTTCTTGGACGACCGCATCATGAACGCCTTGTTTACCTCTGGGAATGAAGGGAAGCAGTTGGTCAGCATCCTGCGAGAACCTCGCGGGGCGATCGAGTATCGCATCGACATTGACACCCACCGCCTTTACATCGACCGGACGAAGCTCCGGGCCTGGTTGAATAAGAACTACGGCTCCTACAGCGACCTGAAGGACGAGCTGACGCAGAAGCGGGCCTTGGTGTCCACAGATACCAGAAAAGTCCTGGGAGGTAATACGTACTTGGGCGGAACACAAGTGCCGTGTTGGGTGATTGATCTTAAAACTCCGGTGCTTGGCCGGCAGATCATGGGGATTGTGAAACGGGAAACTGAAAACTTAAAGGAGGCCGCACAGTGAACACCTACGAACTCAGTATCACCAGAACTTCGCACGAAGTAACGACGCTCCAGGCTGAAAGCCCTGAAGCTGCCAAGCTCGCCTGTGAGCGACACCACTCCCCCGACTCGATTGAGATCCACGGGGTGCAGGAGGTTGAGGCCCCTCCGGAGCAAGAGTACCCCGACGACATGCTTCTGGAGGAGCATAGCTGCTCAGACTGCCGCTATGACGAAACCCCGGACATCGAGACGTACTTCCTCGGATGCTCGCACCCGGAGAACACCGGTGCGGATGCCGACTTCTGGACAGACCCGGCGAAGTCAGACTGCTTCGCCCACAAACTGCCGATCATCGGCCCCGGCGATCTCGTTATCGAGACAACAGAATCCTGCGCCTCTTGCGGCGGGGTGATGCTGAAAAGCGGCGAGAACGAATGGTGCTCGGTTTGTGCGAAGCTGATCCCTCTATAAACCCGCCGCCTAAAGCGGAGTAATAAACAAAAGGAGAAAGATTATGTTGATGAGAGCAAAGATGAAGGTGTCCAAGGTGACAGCGACAGAGTACGGCGAAACACTCGAAGCAGCTCCGGTATGTGGAGACTTCGGACCTAATGGAGAGAGTGAAGATAATACCTACGCACGGTTCACACCCTCAGGATCATTGACGCTGACAGTGAACAACCCTGATCTCCTCGGGAAGATCAAACCAGGCCAGACGTTCTACGTCGATTTTACTTTGGTTGTCTAGTTAAAAACCCCACCCCTAAACCCCTCGTAGTACGCCCACCAACTCTTCGAGCGGTGCAACGCCGCTCGCTTCTTTATACCTCCTGATACACCTGCTCATAGAAACTCGCTCCGACGACGATCCCGGTGTTATCAGCGTCCGGGGTGAACTTGAGAATATAGTCCTCGTTCTGCTTCAACATCAACTCATCCTCCCTGCCGGAAGACCCTGAGTTCCTCGTCAAACCCACGCCGTTCGTACCGGTACGGTCGCTCCATAAAAGAGTGCCGTCAGCGGAGACGGTCGTATCCTGAAAGGCGGTAACGGATGGCGTCCCCGCAGAGTTGCGGTTGTTGAATATCGTCACCGCGGTACCCGCCCCGGTGAGCGTCGGGTTTTCAAAAAACTCCCAGAGTCCTGCGCCGGTTGAAGTATAGCGGAGGAGCAGGTGCGCCCATGCTGTCGTGTTCGGCGTCGTAATTCGGATATATTTCGGTGCAAGGGTGTCCACGTCGGTATCGGAGACGGTGGAGAAAAAGTGCTCGCCCTTATGGATTTTGTGGTGCGAGAACGAGATCTCCACCAAGGAGTGCGACCCCTGATCGAGAATCGCCTCTTTCGACGTCGCCTCCCCGGTACTACCCATAATCCGAACTGCGTCGGTCTCCACGGCGAGGGTACCGGTCTTTCCGGTCACGACCTCCTGTTGGTATTGATAACCATTGGCGTCTCTTGGTATCAGCGTCATTTGTCACTCCTCTGGAGTCCGTACTGCTCCTCAATAATCAGTTCTTTCTTCGACTTCTTGCCGCCGGCGCGGTTCTGTAGCGCACGTTTCGTCGCCGTCGCCAGCTCCTTGTAGGAGATTTTCAACCTCGGCTGCGAAGTACCCCAAGAACTGATCTTCTCTACTGCTTCTTCCTTCGCCTCGTAGTCGTTCTCGGCAACGGCGTTCGCATAATCTTTGAGGAGCCTCGACCGGCGCTGCGTCAGCGTTGTCGAAAGATTCGACAGTTCTCTCGCCTCTTCTCTCGCCAGAGAGACATCGATCGGGTTGATCCCGGTCAGCATCAGGGCGACGGAGTACATATTCACATCTTCCGGCTGCAGGAGCCTCTTCCCGGAGGCCGTCGTCACGCCGTTCTCGGTCACGTCGTAGGCCTTGAACAAATCCTTAATAACCTTTGGCGAGCTGTACTGCATCGCCTTGCCGTACTCGCCGTTGGCGAGAGCGTCCTGCGCCTTTGCCATATCTCCCACGATCGACCACGACGGCCCGAGCAAGCGGTTGGCGTACCACGACGTTCTCTGCGAAGCGGTCATCCCCGGAGGCGGGTCGCCCTGAATCATATCGGCCATACCACCCATACCAATTCTTCGTGATATGTCCATACCGAAGGCCGCCGGCAGACCTTTTTCTATTACCGTGGCCGCACCGTCACCGATGGAGGCGTGGAGAGCAGCGGAGAAATCCCGCTCCAGATCCCAGGGGTCGTCCGGGTCTTCGAACATCCAGGAGATCGCACTCATCAGGAGCGAGGTGAAGGAGTTGGAGAAGAGCATCGTGATCGGCGTCCCGGCGGCCCCGGCCAACATGAAGGCGATACCGGTAGAAAAGGCGAACTCCCTTCGCGCCTGTCTTTTTGCATCCTTCGCTTCTTGAATCAGCTTCTCATCGCCGTTCGCATCTACGATCGCTCGGTCGTACTCCTTCCCGATCGCGTCCTTCATCATCTGAAAGACTTTCCCAATGGTGTGCATCCGGAAGAATTGGAATTGCAGGAGCAGACGACCAGCGTTGCCTCGGGCGATCTTCGGACGATTCTCAGGGGAGAAATCGTACAATGTATCCCTAATTACCGTCTTAATTGTGTAGTCCATCGCCCCGATGAAGTCGCCATCATAGGCAAGGTCAAAGGACGAGATCGCCGCCGCTTTTCTAGAACCGGTCTCCGACTTCCTCATGAAGAACCCGGACTTCTCCACCAGCTTGTTGAGCAGGGTATCGGCACCGTCAGCCCCGACGATCTGGTCGTGCAGGTCGTGAGAGCGGGACAACTCGGTCCCTCCGTGGAGGGCCGCAACGCGCAGGACGAGCATCTTCTTACCAGTCGCATCAAGCGGCTCATAAAGCTGCTTCAGCAAGACGTTGATCGCTGCCTTCTCTTCACTGGTCTCTTTGGTCAGACGCGCTTTCAGCGCGGTCAACTCATTCCTGTTTTTCACTTCAAGGCTCTTGAGTTCCGCCGCGCTTGCTCCTCGGACTTTCTCACCATCGAAGTTTTTAGTAGACGTGCGCTCCGCCGCTTCCATCTGGTGACGCATCTCGGTATCCACGGCGCGGAAGCGTTCGATTAACGCAACGACCTTCTCCCCGACCTTATTGTTCTCCTGGTTCCACTGATCGACTTTCTCGTCGGAATACTTGCTGGCCATGTACTCCTTGGCCGCCTTGAAGTAGGCGCCCGACGCCCTGGAGAAACCAAACCGCGCCGCCAGTTTCGGGATGGTGAAGATCAACGGCTGCGACCACTGCACCGCCCAGACCGAAGGGGAAGAGAGCATCTGCATGAAGGTGATCTTTTGCAGGGTCTGCACCGCAGGGTGAATAACCTCCTGCATCCGGTGCTGGTCGGTATATTCGAGGCTCTGCACTAGAGCGAGCATCATGTTGATATCGTGGACCTCGGGGTTCTTGCCGGGAGCCTGCAGTTCGCGAATGATGTTGTGCATCTCACGGTACTTGTCAGCGATCCTCCAGCCGTAGCGAGCCTTGGCGACGCTCTGCGCCTCTTTCCGGATATAACTGCCATAGGCCTTGATAATATCGGTGTCGAAACCGGCGATGCCTTTCCTTTGCAGCTTGTTCCCTTCGCCCGAGTTCGGCGAGAGGGTGTCCACCCAGAGGCGTTTCAGATCCTGAACGAAGTTCTCATAGGCTTCGCCTTCCAGACCCCGCTCCTTCGCCTTTTCCTCGATCGAGGAAACGAAGCCTGCGGGCACGTTCGTGTAATTGCGTCCGAGAATCTCCGCCTCGCGATCGAACTCGGTGTGCAGACCCTTCGCCCGTTGGTCTTCTATGAAGACCAGGGCCTTCTTCTCGGAGTCGAACATCCGCGCTTCCAGTTCCTCACCCTTACCCTCTTCCCAGACCCTGACCATGAACTTGCCGTCACGCATCAGCGGCATGTAGAGTCCTCGGAGCACCTTGGCGAACTGCGCTTCAATCCTCTCCGCTTCCTTCTCATACCCTTCGGTGTCTTCGCCGTAGGCGTACTTCAGACCGTCGAGGAGCGCTTCTTTGTGCGCGGTGCGGAGGGCTTTCATGTGGTCAACGAGGGTTTTCACCGTGTCCTTCTGCGGCTGGGTCAGCTTCGCCCATGCTGCGGAGAGGTCTTTCTTCGCTTCTACGAGATCCTTGGCCGAGGCAAACTCGGAGTTCCCGGTTGGGGTCCATGACTCGTCGAGCCACTGAGAGGCGAGCGGAGCGAGAGGGTCAAGCTGATACAACGTCGCTTTCCACACCGCGTTTTCGATATTTCTAAGTTCCTCATCGGTCTTGGCTGACGCCAAGAAAGCATCAGCGTGAACACTGCCGTCATTCATCTGCGCTTGTGGGTACCGCGACTTCTGCGTCTTCAGGTCTTCAAGGTCGATCAACGAGCGACGGAGCGGCTTCGACCAGGGGGAGGACACGGCGAGCCTGATCATCCGGTCCACTGGGTAGACGAAATTGACAAAGGCCGTGCCGACATTCTCCAGCCAGCGCTTCAGGTCGCTCGGCGTCGAAGAGGCTTTGCCGAGGTTATCGACAAATTCCCGCGCTTTCGCCGGGATACCCGCGCTCCGATTAAACCGCGCCGTGATCTGCACGTCTTCCTCGTTGAAGATGACGTAATTGAAAGTCTGGTCTTTACCTAGTTCCGCTACGGCAGTGCGTAGCGCATCGCTTGCGTCGTAGTTATCGAGATTCTTCCCGAGGGCTGCGCTGATTGCCTGCGCCGGGTAGTCGAAGCCAAGCCAGTCATCGGCGTCAAGTGCCTTCAAGAATGTTTCCTGCTCCGCTGAGAACTTCCCGGTGCCGATTAAGTCCGTTACGTCTTCAAAAGTCGCGTCTTCCGGCAGTTCGTCGAGGAACGCCTGCTTGATTTCACGCATCGGACGATGCCGGCTCGACCCGTCTAGATACTTGATACCCCGGATGCCGAGGGAGTGGAGGTAGTCGGAGGCGGCGCGGTCGGAACCATATTCATGCGTCATTTGTTCGTATATGGTTTTACCTGTGCTGGATTTCTTTAAGCCGTATGGCTCCAATGCTTTGTCAGCATTTAAGAGTTGTGTTTTGAGGCCCTGCCCCCGACCGTCAAACCAATTATTTATAAAAGTGTTGCGTTCGATACCTCTTGGTAACTTACTCGCAGCAGCCTCCATCGTGGACATTTCTTCTTGATATTGCGTTTTTAATCTAGCCGCAATATCTCGTAGTTCTTTTGCAGCATCGCCCATACCTATGCTATCCAGCGCCTCCTTCACCTTCTCGCTCTGCTCAGAGAGCGGCTTATCCCAGAGAAGGTATTCGTCTTCCTTCGGCGCGAGTTCGACTTTGTAGAGCCTGCCATTGGAGGGAAGCAGTGTAATCGCATCGTTTATCCGTTTAAAATCATCTCCCAAAAGATTGGCCACTTTCATTGACGGCTGACTTGACGCCAAATCCGATACAATATGTCCTACTGCAAGTGGTCCTGTTCCATGAAAACTGTCTTTTGTAAGTGCTTTTTCTATAAGAGCATACACCTCTGGGTCGTGCGCTCTTAAAATTTCGGCATGGTCGGTCAATTTTGTGCGTGAGGCTGCTACTGCTTTGCGGTAATACTCCGCAACCTCTTTATTCTCCGCAAAATAAAGCCCGTATCCATAAGCCTGAGCACCTTCGCCCGTACCGATCTTCTCCGTGGAGAATTTGTCCACATCATGCGGTGTACCATGCCACGCGGCGGCGAAGCGAGGGTCGCCTTCAGCAGCTTTTCGGGCGTACTTGGCGAAGACCTTCGCGACTACTTCCTCGGCGCGGTTCACGTCTTTCAACACGACCTCGGAAACCTGCATCGCTTCGAGGTCGCGACTGGTCTGACTGAAGAAATCTTTTATCCTCTGAATGATCCGCGCGAACAGCGACGGTTCTTTCTGCGCCATCTTCTCCCAGAAGGACGGCTTCATGAAGTTGGAGCCTACGATGTTGCCGAGGTACTCGTCGAAGATCTGGCTCTCGTTGTTCTTGTCGTACCTACCGCTCTTGATAAGCGCGGAGTATTGGGCGTAGACGCCTTCACGCGAGATGCTCGCTATGTAGTTCTTGAACTCCTTGTAGGTTGCTGGATCGTCTCGCTCCAGAGTATGAGTGAGTTCGTGACCGAGGAGTGCAAGATGGGGGAGTGATGCATTCTCGGCAAGGTAGATGTTTTCGTTGTCTGAAGTGATGAAACCTGCGGGTAGCTTGAGGCCAGGCGCTGTCTTATAGAGCCGGATTGTCTTTCTGAAAAGATTTGCGAGAGCCAGAAGTTCGGGAGGTGTTCGAACAAAGGTAATATCCTCTGGTCTAACTTCTTCACCAAACGTCCCTTTGAAGTCTTTGACAATACGTTTCTTTGCCTCTTCGTCACCGTTCACCATCCTCTCTTGTTCATTCTCTGTGAACATCACCTCACCCGCCCGAGCGACGAGCGCACGTAACTCCGTATCGCTGATCTTCAGGCTCAACCCGACGCTCCGCAGCCACGCCTTCAGACGGGCGATGAACTTATCAAGAAGCGGAGATTTCCCCTCGCCCTTGGCGAGTTCGACGATATATTCCTCAGTCGCTTCGAGCTTACCCTCTTTGGTCTTGTAGTCGATACCTTTGGAGTTCGCGAACTCCCTGATCTTCGCCCCCTGGTCCGACCAGGCGACACCGAGGAAATTATCGAAGGCGCGGCCCATGAGAACCCGGAGACCGGCGTGACGGATTTCGTGCTTGAAAAGCACCTCATGTGCTTCCTCAACGGAGTTGAGGTTCTCAGCTACCAGATAAATCTTCCCGTCATGGAAAACGCCGTTAAAGGCGAAGCCGGGGTCTTCGAGTCCGGGGATCTGCGAGGCGGAGTCCACGACGACAACCGGGATTTTGAGTTTCGGGGTGATCGCTTTCAGCGACTTTTCGATGTCGGCTTTGGCGACTCCGGTTCCACCTTCCTTGTTAAACCTCAACCCCTTCGCATAGGCGTAATCGACCGAATCGACGACCTTGGGGTTCTTCAGGTACTTCAGAGTTTCAGGGTCATTGGTTTTCAACCAGGCACCAACCCTGTTAAGGGTTTGAAAGCCACCCTCCGGTGTCATGAAGCCCTGCTCTGCCTGACCTTTGGCATACTCAGTTTTGACGCCGTGGCGTTCGGCGAGGTCAACGTGCGCTTCGCCGGGAAGACCTGTAAGGGTACGACCTCCGACCACTAGAGCGGGTTTCAGGACTTTTAATTCTTTTATGTCGGCGTCTGAGAGGCGGGAGAAGCGGGTGTCGTCCCGGAGAAGGTCGCGGACGTATAATGCGATTCTGGCCTTCTTTATCGCGTTGACATTCCTGTCTACTATCTGCTGCTTTCTTTCTGGCGACATGCGGTCTCGGATAGGCCGAGCGTTTACTTCTTGCATCCTCGCAAGCTCTTTTTCAACATCAGCGTTCAGACCGTACCTGCGGTCAATCTCTGCCCACGTTGCCGCCGGGATCGCTGTTAATTCGTCATCAGTAATTGTCTCGGCCATAGCAACAAGGCGGTTGTCACCTTTGGCGTTTATGACATTCTTCATCGCGCCGATGATGCTTTTGGGTAGACCGCGCTGCGCCAAATCAATAACACGGGAGAAACGGGTAGTCACCCGTGACTTCGACCCAGGGGTGACGCTCTTACCCTCGGCAACTACGGTCATGCGACCCTGTGGGTCTCTCTGCATCACCATCTCATGCGCTGCGGGTGCATAGTCAACGGCGTCTACGCCGCTTATCGGTCGGCCTTTCCCGGTGCGCACGTCCACGACGTAGCGGGGGTTCTCGGTTTTCGCTCTGCTCAAAGCCTCCAAGGAGGCGGCGGATTCTCCACTTGCGTTATTCTCAGTCCTTGAGAATCGGGATTCCGACCCTTTGAAGCTCAACCCGGTCGTCTTGGCGACAACCTGCAACGCCTTCATCCGCGCTTCCGGGGTCTCGGCCTCGGTGATGTCAAAGGTTCCGTCAGGGAGGATTTCCGCAGTTGCAATAACATTCGGACGACCACGGGAGTCTTTACCCAACCAAGTCAGAGTGTCGCCGTCTCGTCGTACCGCCTGTTGATTGCCGGTGCCTTCGACATAGTTGTACTTTCCGTCTTCGATTACATTGGATGCTCGCACTGCGGGCAACTCTCCGCTTGTCGATCCATCCACATCCTGCACCAGGGGCATCTCTTTGGGGCGGGTCGCGGTTTCAGCGAGACCGGGTGTGGTTTCTCCAACGCCTCCAACCTCGATACTTCTCGGCGGTTCGACTGTGGTTTCGGCATCTGTTACTCCTTCCTCCGGAAGAAAATATCCCTGCTCCCGTGCGAAGTCCATCTGACCTGCAGGGACAGTCTCAATCTCACCGGTCTCCGGGTTCACCATCTGGAAGTCGCCGGTTGTTTCTGGCGTGGTGATATTCTCGAGAATCTCATTGATATCCTTATCGGGGTTCGCTGCGAACTCTTTCAGGGTCTCGGTGATCGACTCTTCCAGAGGCTTTGCCGGCTGGAGCCACTCATCGGTCAGCGGGATTCTCTCGCCGTTGGCTACGGCATCGACCGCACGGGATTTCCAGATATCTCGGCTCCCTTCCGGAAGGGCAGAGTACACCGTGTTTACCGCGTCGAGCCGTGCGCTCTGTGCGACCCTCGGGTCTTCGAGGGCTTTGCGTGTTACCCACTGCTGGAAAGAGTTAATACCTTGGGCGCCGCCGCCCATGACACCACCGGCAAGGAGACCGGTAGCCGCTGCCGCTCCAACTCCTTCAGACCAAGGCTGCCCTGTTGCGAGGTTCTGCGCCGCCTGCTCCTGCGCGGACTGCGGCATCTCTTCCAGTGCGCCTTCGGCAAGTGCGCCCTTTGCGACGCTGCGGAAGAATTTACCCGGTTTCCCAACTGCGTCTTGGACGAGGCTTCCTCCGGTTGCGCCAGCGCGACCACCAGCGAGGAGGGTATCAATGTCGGCGATGCCGAGTTTCTGGGCGAGCTTACCACCAATGACCCCGAAGCCGCCGGTCAAGACGCCGCTTCCTGCGGCGATGGCACTCTGTTGGGGGGTGAGGTATCCGGTCTCTTCTCTGATCTGTTCTGCCGCGGCGCCGGCGCTGATTGCGCCCTCGCCCATGGCCCCTGCGACAATCGGGGCTACTTTGGGTGCTGCCTTCAGGACACCTCTAGCAATACCGGCACCACCGAGCATCGAGGGCGCGGACTCGATAACCGAGTGGGCGATGGTCGAGGGGTTTTTAAGCGCCTCCGTAACCGTTGGGATGAACCCTTTCGCCTCGCTGACTTTCTGAAAAGCGGCCTTCTGTTCCGGCGAATAGTATTCATCCAGAATTTTCCGCGCCTCGGCAGGTCGATACCCGGCCTTGTTCGCCAGCCGCCCGACAAAACCGCCGGTCGGGATATCGGCTAGCCCGACAACCGCTTCCGGTAAGGCGATCGCACCCTTTAAGGCCGAGATCGCCGGGTCAGCAACGAAACGACGAAAACCGCCGGTCTTCTGACCCTGCGGCTCTACGTCTTCCCAATCTCCAGGTTTTACATCTTCCCAATCAGAAGGCATATTGTGTCCTTATTGTGTGAAGAAGTTACTTCTGCGCCGTGTCGCCTCCATGAAGGTCGGCGCGGTGGCTATGGGCGCTGTCGGAGCGGCGGTGACTGGTTTCTTCGCTGCGTCCTCTGCGGCTTTCTCTTCTGGCGTTTTTAAGTAGCCGGGGGCCGAAGGGGTTAGCGGTTCGGGCCGTCGCCATATTATCAATCGCTGTCGTGAAAGGCTTCCTCGCCGTAGCCGGATTCGGAAGAACTACGCCGCTCGTCTGCGGTTGGATGATTTCCGGACCATTCTTGCCAACGACTTCATACGCCGGAGTGTTCTGCCCTCGGTCGATGCTGCCGGTGAAGTTCTGTAAGGTAGAATCTTTCCCTTCGTCGATATTCACTTTCACTTCCGGACCATCCTCGCCGACGAGGTACGGGTTGCCTGCTTGAACGGGGCCGCCGAGGGCGCGGGCTTGGATCGGCACGATTCTGCCGTCTCTCGTCAGACCTTCCATCTGGCCGTTTGCGCCTTTGCGGCGTTTCACCACTTCGTTCGGGTCGGCCCACTGATCTTCGGTCTTGTTCTTCCACCAGAGATGTCCGGTGGTTTTTCCCGGTACGAAGACCTTGCCCGACTTGACATTCTGATAGTTCGTCACTGCGCTGGACAGCGCTTGCGGGTCTGCGGCGTTTGCCGCGATGATTGACTTCAAAATCTCGGCGTCATAATCTTTCCCCGGAGAACCTCCGGCTTCTTTCAGCGCGAGGCGCTGTTCGAAACTGAGAGCGTTGTTCCCGAGCGATTCCGAGGCGCGGTTGTGTCTGATCGTTTCACCAAGCTGCCGTGCGTCCATCTCGTTCGCGAGAATCCCGAGTTCCTTATCCACCTTCGTCCGCCGATCGAAGCCGCCGGTCTGGGTGCGCTGCTGGTCCATACCCGCCTGAGCGCCAAGGATGTCGCCGGAAACCTTCGCCTGCGAGCCGAGGACTACCCCGCCGGCTTTCGCTGCGGCGTCGAGAAGAGCGCCGTATTCTGCGGCTGCGGCTGCTTTCCGTTTTGCCCCACCGTGCTGGAGAGCACCCCAGGAACCGATCGAGAGGCGCTTGTCTGCCTCGTGCAGGATGTCGTCCATCGTAATACCTGGCAGCGGAGCGGCGACACCTTGCGGGGTCATGGTCTGCGGGTTCAGCCCGGTCATGTCGCGTTCTCGCCCCATACGGACATCGACCCCGGCGAGCGGGTCGGTTGGGGCTTTTCTCCCGATACTGCGTGGAGCCTTCGCCCGAACGTTGGAGGAAAATGACGCCTGCGGTTTGACCGCGCCGAGTGTCGCCCCGACAACCGCTCCGGACATGTTTGGCAGGTCAGGTTTTGGCGGTGGTGCGGCTTCAGCTTTTCGACCTCCGAGCGGTCGGAAGAAGTCATCAGCAAAAAGACCTCCGCCTGCCACCTGGTCGGCACTTAGCCCGGTACCGAAGATCCCGGAAGAACTTTCCTGCGGGCGCCAGTTGGGCGGCGGCGCGCCGCCGCGGGGGCGGGTAAAGGCGGGTTTAGCTTTTGCAAAATCAGAGAAGGAACCGGCCATACTGACCTCCTTACATATAATCGCGATCGTCGTTGTGTTGGTAATTATGGGAAATACTCGTCGAGTCCGAAGTGCTCTCCGTTACAGACAAGGACGCTCCAAGCGAGGCGGAAGCGGATACGGACGTTGCCATGGCGGCGCAGATTTGAGCGGCGAGAGTGGCGAGGGATTTTAATCCCTCCATCCGGAGCGCCAGGTAGTTCTTGACCTGCTCTATTTTGTTGGCGTCTGTCCTGAAAAATGCCTCACTTTCACCAACCGCAGCCTTTATGTCACTTTCGTACTTTTTTGTGCTCGCGTCAAGTTCTTTCGCACCAACCTCGACATCTGCCAGATATCCGTCCATCTGCGTCTTGAAAATTGTCGCTTGGGCGTTGGCCTTGGCGGCAAGGGCGTTATAGACCTCTGCCATTACTTTAACTCTGGTCATCTCTGCTTCGAAAGTACGAATAATGATGTCCGGCTCAACCTTCGCCGCCTCCAGCGCTCTCGCTTGGTCAGCGGTGTGTTTGGTCTGAGTAACATTTTCCAACTCTGTCCCGGTCTTTAGATAGACTTCCTGCTGTTGCCGAGCCAGCTCAGCCATCTTCGTCGCGGTGTCGTAGGAAACCGTCTGCTCCTTCTGGAGATGCTCGGTGTGAACCGCAAGAAGCGAGGCGGCGAGGGCGCCATCCGGGAGGCCGAGATCGCCTGCAGTATCCTCCGACCAGGTGGTCATCATCGCATCAAGGGCATCCTGCCGTGCCTGCTCCCGCCGGAGCCGGTCGCGCTCGAAGATCGCGGTTTCAACACCCGGTCCGAGGCCGGTGCCGCCGTTCACCACCCCGTCGATCAGCTCCGCTCGCAGGTATTCCCTGAGTTCCGAGACGTAGGGCGAATCGAAATAGCTGAACCCAGGGATCGGGGCGGTAATGTCTGGTACCACCAGGTCGGGGAAGGAGAGCGTCGGGGCGACCGGCTTCTCGCCAGTGGCGAGGATGTACCTGACGAACTCCGGCATGTTGAATTCGGGGGTGATCTCGGTCGGAGCGAGGCCGGTCAGGAACTCCTGAATCGCCTGAAGCTGTTCCTTCGTCGTGGCATAGGAGTCGGCGACTTTGGCGAACGAGTCGTTGAACTTGGCTTCTACGAGCGGGTTATATACGGTTCCCATGAATTACTCCTGTTCTATCCTGGTTACAGTCTTTCCAGTCGCTATGCCCCACAGGTAATTGTAGGTAACGTCCGTTTCAATCTGCGTCCACAGAATCTCGCCGGTTTTCTTGTCGAACGCCTGCTTGATAGGCTTGCGCCCTGAAGACTCTTTTTTGAACCCGGAGACGTAGACGTTCTTGTCGTCAATCGCTATATCAGTGAGGAACGGGCCGACATCGTACCCTGCCCCGTCGTCATATACTACCGACCATAATTCCTCGCCACCTTTGTCCAGCCCTTTTACTTCATAGCCGTGGTAATCAAACGACCCTGTTTTGGGTAATTGTCCTACGGTGTAAACCCCAGCTTTATCCGCTGCAACTCCCTTGTCGATGGTGAGGAAATCATCGACAACGAAATCGTAGGTAACGGAGAGCGCGAAATTATCCGCTCCTGCCGGGTCTTGGTCCAAAGTCTTTATCCAGCGGTCCGTCATCGTGACGACGTTCCGCGGACCGCTCTTTTCAGGGTCTCGAACCGCGACCGCTATCTCGTACATGGACGCCCGAGGGAAGGGGCTTGTGTAGAGGGTGTCGGTCGCGGTAGACTCGACATCGCCAGTTGTTTTGTCAATGGTAAGGACTCGACCCTGCTGGTACTGCGGTGAAGATCCCCACAGTGCGTACGCCGTCACATATAGCGCTCCTTTATCCACCGCGCAGGCAACCGCCCGGTCATAGGTGCCGAGCTTCGGGTAAAGCTTCTGCCAGATCAACGACCCATCACCCAAGCTGCGTTTCTCGACCTGTACGAATGAGCCATTGTAGACTCCGCCGAAGCCTTTGCCAATGACGTAAAGGGCTTTGTCATCGACTGCTATGTCTATTGCCTCGCCGCTGGAGTCCTCAATAATCCATTTCTGCGTACCGTTTTTGCCGCGTTTCTCTATCGTCCAACCGAACTCATCGAAATAACCGTCGTCGATCGTGTACTTGAACGACCTGCCTACGGTAAAGACGTTCGCGTCCTTGTCTACTGCCGACTTGTACGCGGAGTAATACGTTCCGGTGACATTGAGGTACTCATCCCACTTTGTTGTGCCGTCTTGCTTCACCTTATTGACTCGCCACTTATTGCTGTTCGAGGTCTGCCCGTAACCGCAGAATACCGTGTGCCACGTCGTGAGTTCGATCACGGAGCCTTTCTTCCGTTTTTCAGGTGGTCGGTAAATGTTCACGTAATCCTTGCCGTCTGCCGACCATGCGGTCATCACCGTACCGTCTTGGAACGCGCGGTCTTTCAGCGCATAGAAGCCGGTCTTGTTCAGGTTCCGGAGTTGGTAGAGCATCAGGTTCGCATCGCCGAGATGTGCCTTGCACACCTCCTTGTCGCCCGCTACGGTGATTCTTGCGTTGAACATCGAGAATGTTGCCATAATAATCACCATCCAGATCAATCGACTCATTACCGTTTCCTCGACAGCCCTGCGAGTAGCAGGACTAGTTCCTGAAGCTCCAAAGACCCCCCAGCGACGTTCGCCAGACGGTAGCGCCATCTGCGTCCCTCGGCACCTTTCCCTGGTCGGAAGCGGTGTTGCTGTAGGACGCTCGAAGCGGCTCCGATCGAGGGGTAGGTGTACCCCGCGCCATCATCTTCATAGAGCGTGAGCGCAAGAGTCGCATCTGTCCGGGCGAGGGCATGGGCGTCGAGGATCTTCGACTGCTGCCCTTTGGCGTACTCGACATCACCAGAGTCGAGATAGGCGGAGATCGACGTTCCGTTGTCATTCGACCCTGAAAGAAGATAGATGCCTGTCGAATTTACCCCGTAGTAATTTCCGCCATCCTCGAAGAACGAGTCGAAGGCGAAGTTGGAATACTCCGTCACACCGCGAAGCGATGGATTCACCGAGAAGGTATTGAACGCGCCGAGAACAGTAATGCTCCCGGCAAGGTCGGTCATCACCCCGGAGATCGCGCCGAGAGGAACGACACCAGCGACGATGTTCCCGGAAAGGTCGGTCATTACCCCGGAGATGAGTGCAAGCTTCTGCGTCGAGGCGACCACCGTGCCGGAAAGATCGCGCATTGCCCCAGATAGAACGACCTTGTTACCGGAGACGGCGATGATCTCACCGTCGAGGTCGGAGAGAACGCCCGAAACGCGGCCAATCCGCCCGGAATAGGCGGTGATCGCACCCTCCAAGTCAGACAGTTCGCCCCTGATCTCGTCCCACTTCTGCGAGCCGGTGATCTGTGTAGTGCCGCTTGAGAGGTCAGCCAAGACCCCGCCGACCGTTGCTACCCCGACTTCAGAGTAGAGGTCGGCGAGTATTCCAGCAATGGAGTTCGCCATAATACCTTCTTAGGCCGCGGCCTGAGAGATCGCTACGCTGTCGATGGTTGTGGTTGCGCCGGCGGCGAGGCTGGTGGAACTCATCGTCATGACCGTCCCGGCGGTGGCGATGTCCATATCGACCCTGATCAGCGTCGTGGATGCTCCGCCTGCGTCAGCGATCGAGCCGACGAACCGCGCCCAGCCTGCGGTACCTGTTGCAGCGTTCACACCAGACCAAACGCCCTCTTTCGTGATCTCGCCGGAAGCGGTCGTACCCCACTGAATGCCGTTCGCCGGATCGACACCGGAGGCCATGTTCGCCGGGGTGTTAGTGATCGTGGTCGAGGTGCAGGCAACGACATGGCCGTTTACCGAGTCGCCGAGGCCGGGGGCGGGCTTCAGGGTAATGATCGCTCCGGCGGAGGTCGCCACATAGCCGTGCCAGTGCGTACCTTTATTGATCTGCGTCGCGGTATCGGCAGCGGTCTGGGTTAGCGAAGCGTTGAAGGAGACCGGCACGGCGGCGGAGAACTGGTTTGGCGAGAGCATCTGCACGGAGTTGACGGTGATCGAGTCAACGGTACCTGCGGCACCTCCGGTCAGGGTGACGGTTCCGGAGGCCAAGACCTCGGCGGTTCGCGCCCCGGACGCCTGGGTGATGGTGCAGAGGAGCGTTCCGGACGGTGCGGTGTCGGCGGTTGCCGGCTGAGTTCCGGAGTAGATGAGCAAAGCGCCATTTTGTAGTGCTCGCTGAAACGAGCCGTCTCGCATCCTGAAAGTTCTGTAGCCTGTTGAGTATCTGAATCCCATAATCTTTCTCCTTTACGCTGTCGGTATATTGTTCCAAGAAACTCTTTTTTCTGAACTACGCGGTACTGAACCCCACGCAGTGCTCTGAGATGTCGCTGCTGGTACATCGCTCCAGAGCATCGTCCTGACTTGCGGGTCCGGTGGAGGTACGTCGGGCGGGTAGACAATATTAAAACCGGTCAGACCACTAACACTGAAAACAGGTTGCAGGGTAAAATGCAGTTCTCCGAACCACCCTTCTCCCGCAGAAGTCGCGTTCAGCTCCGCGAGGCTGAACGTCGGTGCAACGATAAAGCCCAGACCGGCAAATGCGCCTTGCTGAAGGCCGGCAAGGTCTCCGAGCGCGAAAGTCGGAGCGACGGTGAACCCTAAAGCGGCGAACAGCCCGACCTGATTCGCGGACAAAGCTGAAACACTGAACGTCAGGGCAACACTGGTTGTCAGAGAACTAAAAGCACCTACCTGGACACCAGCAAGACCAGACACCGCAAACGTCGGGCTAACTGCGAACGATAGTGCGGCGAAGGCCGGGGCGGCTGCGCCTCCGAGACTCGCTAGTGGTGTTTCTGCTATCGCCAAGTGTCCGAGCATATACTTACCCTATAAATCTACAAACAAAGTCCGCGTAGTAATACATATTTCCAGGAGAACCTGTCTTTGTTGCATTCACAAAAAACTGTATGTCACCCGCAGTTACTACTGAGTCAGCAGAAACGTCATGCCTCGCCCATACATTTGCCGTGTCAGATTGGGTGTTGAAAGAACTACCCACATTATGTGTGGTAAGATCGACAGCCCTTGTACATGGTTGTAATGTCCAGTAATTCGACGCATTTGATGTGCCTGCAATTAGTGTTATTAGCTGTACTTCTACTACATATAGACCGTTTGCCCCGTGATGAAGCATCGCTGATGACTTGCCAAGCCCTGTTGCACTCATAGGGAAGAAAGCCTCTAACAAACCAAGTCTTGAAATAATCATCTGGAGACTCAGCCACCGAGTCCCATCATAATAATATTCAATGCCCCTGTCAGTCCTAAAGCGCCGTTCTCCTGTAACGGGTGAAGACGGGAAACTTGTTCCAGAAGTGTCAAGTCCCCTTGCCGCAACCGTCAAGAAAACGTCCTTCGTTCCTGCGCTGAAATTGACGGCATTATTCGAATTTGAACTGGAAAGCACTGTTGTGCGAGTCAGCGTATTCGCCGCCGAGTATGTTCCTAAACCTACTTCCCATTCTGAACCGACGCTAATGCAGTAGTAGCAAGTATCATTGGTCGAAAGCACTGAAGCGAAGGTGCGGAATCCGGTAGCCGCTCCGGCAAGAGTGAAGTCTCCTGTTCCGGTTGTTGTCGCGGTTTCTTTTACGCGGTCAAAGTATTTCATCAGAATTGCACCGGATTCGCCATCGGCCATGTCATCGTCTGGCCGTCTGTCGCGGTTTGGGGCGCAGCGGAGGCGTCTTTCACACTTACCAGCTTCGCGCCGGTCATGGTGTTGGTGGTGTTGCACCAGAGGGCGGCGTAGGATGCGGGGCCGATGGACCCCCCGGAGGCAGTCCAGACCGCATCAGCGAGATCGACGTTGTAGGTCGAAACCACGGTCCCGGTACTGAGTGCTACCCCTCCTTGCGTATAACCCGCACCAGTAGCCAGTTCGCCAGCCATCCCGGCACCTGTCCAGGCATCGGTCGAAGCCGCGAGCACCGAGCCGCCGGTATCGTGGAGGGTAGCGAAAAAGTAAAGAGCGGCGGTGCGCGTCGCTGATAGAGCCCTGAATCCGGCTGCGTTGGATATATCGGCCATGATTTACCTCTTATCTGTACGAAGTTATTAAATGAATCTGCCCCGCGACATCGCGGACGAACGAGGCCCCAAAGGAGCCTTGCGGCAGCACGAACCGCTCGGAAGTAAGGTTTAAGGGTTGTCCGGGTAGCCCGTAGCAGATGCCGTCCTCAGTCGCGAAAATCGGATAAACACCTTCAGAGTTCACACCGCTGACCAGCGAAGCGTCAAGATACGCCGGAGGGATGTTGAACACGCCGAAGTCGGAGACCTTGGTGAAGGGCATCTTCAGCGGGTTGCCACCGGGCGCGTAGTAGAGCGCCTTTTCCGTGCCGACGTAGATACCTTCCGGGCCGGGGGCGATCAGGGTAATCCGGTCGGGGAACTGTTTGAACCCGTAGCGAAGATCGACCCGTGAGAGTGGTTTTACGTCCGAGATCCAGAGAACCATGTCAGACCCTACGTAGACCCGCGCCTTGTGGTGCGCTATTGTTTGCCCCGCCGGAAGCTGACCTTTAAACGGTACCGAGGTAAGGCTGTAGATTGCCGCCACGCCGTTCACCACCTCGCCGATCACGACGCTGTTCGTAAAAAAAATTCTCCCGGCTGCGGCGAAGTAGCGCATAGGCTGATCAGACCCGACCGGGAGCAGGGCGAAACTGGTTTTGTCGGCAGGATGGAAGCGGTACAGGATGCTGTTCCGGACGTAGAGGCAGACCCCGCCGTAGGCGAAACCGCTGTGTGCTCCGGAGAGGGTTTGGAAGAGGGTGTAGCCGGGACGAAGCGAAGGCTTGCCGGAGTCGTCGAGATCGACGTTTCTCGCAGCGGAGAGATCCACAAGAGGGTCATCACGAGTGGGTAGCCCCTTGATCCGGTCACGACCGAGTTTATTGTTGATACCGTGGTATCCGGTTAGCGTGACTTCCTGGGTCATGTCTACCTCGTTCTCGTTAGACTATATACAAAGGGTTGGGTACCACCGAGGGGCTGCCTCCGCAGAGGCGGCGGTAGGCGCGTTTGCCCTCACTCTTCAACAACTGATAATTGCCTAGATGCTCGGCAGCCTTCTTTGGATTGAACAGTTCGGAGTCGTGATCCCCTAGTGCCTTGTAGGCCGCCCACTCGACAGGTGCGAAGTGGAAATCGTCGGGGATCTCGAACTCCACCGAATAATTGTCAGCCGCCGTAGCCGTGGTCGTCGCTCCCGCGCCTGAGATCGCTACGGTTGTCACGGTGGATACCGCACGGTCGCTGGATGCAATCGAAATCACCTGCCCGGAAGCTGACGATGCGAAGGACGCCGAGGCGTCGATGACTGCTGCGAGCGCGGTAGCGACCGCCGAAAGCGAAAGATCGCCCGCAAGGGTCGTGTACGAGAACGCCGTACCGTTGACCGTCGCTGTTACCACGTCGCCGATATGAAGGACGCCGGCGAGGGTTACGGTACTGGTCTTTCTTGTCAGGGGAGAACGGCTCTTTCGCCAGACCCGGAGGGTCAGAGCATAGACCGCATCCGGTTCCGGATAGAGGGTGATGATCCCGGTTTCTTGATCTAGCTGCCATGCGACTGGCATTCCGGGTGTCTGGGTGCCGAGTTCTGGGAACTCCGAGGTGGTGTCGAGAATTGATTGCCGCTCCGACTGGAAGAACTTCGACAGACGGAAATCGCCGTACCAGACTTCTTTTATCTCGATGACCCGAGGGTCGATTGCGTAGCCGGTCGTGCCGGCTACCGTCGTCAGGCTGAAGTTCGTGTTGTCGGTAAAGAACCCGGTGTCCTTGCAGAACTGATCCTGTCCGAGCGACAAGAACCGCATCAGGCGCAGGTCGCTCCAGCCGTAGGGTTCCACCCTGTCCGCGAGGATGTGTCTCAGTTCTTCAAGGGCTTCGGTTCGGAGCATGTTATTTCCTCGTCGTGTAGGGCCCGTCAGTCACCTGGAAAGGGATCGCCGGATACGGTACCCATTCGTCATACTCAGAGCCGTCATCGCGCTTGCGCTTTACCTGGCGGGCACTGATACAGGTTCGGAGGTTCTTGATAAAGGCTTCCGGGATGTTCGGCACATCCTCGCCGCGCTGGATCTGAAGGACTTCGCCGTTTACCCCAACGACCTCATACTCCGGCAAGTGCTCGACGAAGGCGATATTGATTGTGTAATACGGCGGTGCATATTCGATCTTACCCTTATAGGTCTTCGGAGCTTCTGGCGCTTTTGCGTTCTCTGCGGGTTCAAGGTCAAGGCCGAGGTCTAAATCTGTGCCACTCATCGAGAAACCTCCTAATTAAATTGTGGTGTTATTCTGGCAGACAGTATCATTAATTTTGACGTAGTGCAAGTATCAATCTTTATCTTCTTTTTCCATCTCACCAGCAGCTTCGTCGAATGCGGAATCGAACTCTTTTTCATCAGAGTACTTCTCATCTAGGAGAGGCATCAGCTTGCCGATCAGAACCGCTACCTCTGCGGCATCCTTGGCGACGTACTGCTTCTCCCGGGAGCCTGGGTAGGCGCAACAAATTTCTTCGCCTTTTTTCTTCTCTTTCGGCTTGAACGGCACGCAGCATTCAACGACAAACCCATTAGAAGCGCGGCCCACGGAGATCATTTTGCTCATATACATATGGAAGTCCTCCTACCTAAAAAGCCCCTCGGATTTTGTCCGAGGGGCGACGTTCGAGGATGTATGCTGTTAGGCGATGGTTTCCAGCGCTGCAGGAGCGGAGGCGGTGAGGGCGACCGGCGCGGTCTGTAGTCCAACCGTGTCTACATAGACGGTGGTGACGCTCGCGGCGTCAAGGGCGGTAGTGCCGCCGACGAAGTTGGAGCCGGTGGCGTTGCTGACGATGATGAAGCCGAGTTGTACCTTATCCGCCGGGATAGCAGGCATCAGGGCGAAGGCTGCGGCGGCGGTGGCTGCGTCAGCGGTTTTCGCCGAAGTGGTAATCGTACCCGCCGAGTCCATGTAGAAGGCCCAGAGGGCAGACTTGGCGGTCGCCAAGGTGCCGACCAAGGCGCTGAAGTCACCAGCGACCTTGTAGACGAGCGTTCCGCCGACGTTGGCGAGAACCGGTTTGGTCGAGGCGGCGGTGGTCTTGCCGCCGGAGCCGATCCCAATGACCGGAGGTGAGAGGACGGCGAGGTTCGAGCGGGTGCGGATCGCGGTGATGTCCACGACGATTGCGGCGATCTTGGCTTTCAGAGCGGTCAGGTCGTTAAGGATCGCCTTGCCGAGACCGGCGATGTCGAGGTTCGCTGCTGCGGAGAGTACACTTTTACTCATGGTGTACCTCCTTTTTAGGCGCCGATGCCGGTTGCCGGGATGATGGACAGGTCAGTATAGGTGACGGTGCCGATGTTGCCGCCGGTCAGGGCGGTAGTGCCGGGGGTAAAAGCGCCGCCGGAACCCATGACGATTTTTACTTCCGCCAGAGGGCAAACCGTATCGGCAGGCTCAGTAGGGTAGCCGGTTGCTGTACCCTGAACAACGGAGGCTGCGCCTGCGGCATCAATGCAAAGCAGGAAACGACCAGTGCCGGAGGCTGGGATCACCGTTCCAGAGAGAACCCAGAAGTCGTCCGTAGCGGCCTTGGTATACATCTTTCCGCCGATGCAGTACTGCGCGACGGCGGTGGTCTTAATCTTCGCGGTATTCGAGCCGATCGCGGAAACGACGGTGGTGAAGCACCGGGTTCCCATCAGTTTGCGGATACCCGCATCAACTACTTGTTTCAGATCGATAGCCATAGTTGGCCTCCTTATTTTGACTCTCTACGAATCTTGTTATGGAGACGCTGGTGGTCTCCGTTTGTCATTAACTGCAAATTCTCAATTCGGTTGTCATCCCGGATATGGTTCTTGTGGTGAACAACCAGTTCAGGTCGAAGATATTTCTCACCCTCGATCTCAACGAGCGCAGAAGATTCCGGCTGGAACTCTCGTAGCCACTTCTCCATGACGAGGCGGTGTTGTAGTACGTAGTCTCTATTCGAGAAAGGATGTTTGTAACTTTTTTCATAGAGATAACCATCTGACTGCCTAGATATGCCGCCCTTCCAGTTGTAACACAAGTCTCCTTTGTGTCTCGCGCAAGACTCTTTCCGGTATTCTTCGTTCTTGTTCCGGCATTCGTTTGAGCAGAACCGCCTCCAACCTGCGCGGCTTTTATGCTCCCAGAAATACGTTCCACACTCCGGACAGATGAACTCAACCTTTGGTTTCTTGAGGTGGTCGTTGCGGTGTCGCCCGGCACACCCTGCGGAACAGAATTTAGCAACTTTACGCCAGTGAGGCACAAGGAACTTGACCCCACAAGCCTGACATGACAACTCGACTTCTCTTGCCTTTGGTTTAGGCATTTGTATAGTACCCCCTCAGTTTTTGAGGTACTATACAGGGTTGGAGAAGTATCTGTCAAGCCAGAACTTGTGGAAGTCATTGTTTTCCTTTAGCTACTAAAGATCAGTAGCTGCCGTTTCGCAAACCGCCATAAACAACTGATTCGTGATGACCGCGCCGAAGTAGGCTTTCCACCCAACATGCCCTCGTTGACCGAGCTTATCGGAGTCGGAGATCGTGCCGGGGTTGCGCACGATCGGGGCGGTGATGGCGTTCTTACCTTTGAGGGGTACCGAGGCTGCGGCGTGCTGGGCGAGGAAGATCACCGGATACACGTCGGCGGAGGTGCCGGTGGTGGAGACCATCGTGGTACCGGAGCCAGCCTTGGCTGCTCCGCCATCGGCGTAGGACTCGTAGATGGTTGAGCGGATGTAGCGCACGTCCTCGACGGTGCCGATCTCGAACTCGTCGGCTGCGACCTTGGCACCGTAGTCAACGGCGTCCTTGAAGCCGCTCATGGCGCGAACGTCGTTTTCGCAGTCAGGGTGAACCAATCCGATGTACGCAGCGCGAACCGAGACCGTGCCGAAGGACGGGGTGGAGGCGGTCTGCTTGGTGATATACATGGCGTTCTGACGCTTGAAGGCACGAGTGACTTTGCGCTGAAGGGTCAGCGTCAACGGGGTGTTGACGTCGGTTCTCGCCGCGCCGTTGGCGTAGAACTTGTTGGTACCAGCCTTCAGGACATTGAAACGAAGTGTTTCAAGAGTCTGGGCGGCCTGCTCGGCAGTGATACCGAGATACTCCTGAAGCACGTTGTCTTCGTGGGTATCGGCGATCTGGTCGGTGAGCTGTACGAAGTCACCGTACTGCGAGAGCGTTACCTGGTAGTCGGTATAAGTCATAGACTTGCCGACCGGGGTTACGCCTTCGACGAGAGGCGTAGTGGCTTTCGCCAAAGCCTCGTACCGCCGGAAAATGGCGGTCTTGGTGGAGTTGCTGGGTAACGGTTTCATGTCGAGGTATTTCTCAAGGGTCAGGTACGGCAGAGCCCTCATCAAAAATCCCGGCATGGCTTTTCCGGCGGTACGCGGGGAAATATCCCCATACACATTGATAGCCATAGATGGCCTCCTTACGGACCTGCCTCGCGGCGGTCGCTTTTCAGTCCTGTCTCACGACGGTCTATTTGTACTTCTTCAACTCCTGCTCAAATGCAGAATCAAAATCATCAGGGTCCGGCTCGGCGGTCAGCGAGGTACGTGAGCCGTCCGGGATCTCCATTTTCTTCAGGCGGGCTTCTTCAGCAGCTTTCGCCGCTGCGGCCTTCTGCGCCGCTTCCGGATCTGCGTCCTTCTTTACCAAGCCGCTCGATTCTTTGTAGATGTTGAATACTTCAATTACGTCCTGCGGAGTGGCTTGATCGCTTTGCAGCGCAAAGAGATAGCCCGCCTGGAGGTAGCGGGGTTGTTTCGCAATCCACTTATTCAAATCGCCGCTCTCGTGGAGCTTCACCGCATCAGGATGCGCTTCGAGAATCGGCTTCATGTATTTATCCTGCTCAGTTTCCGCAACCGTGGAACCCACTGAGGAAACCATCTCCTTCAGTTCGGCGAGTTCTTTTTTCAGGGTTGAAAGCTCTGCTGACTGACGTTCCATCCGGGTTGCGTGGTCTGGCCAGTCTTCCTTGAACTTCTTCTCCGCCTCCAGTTCTTCGGGAGTCGGCTCTGCGGCTTTCGCTTCGGCGGCTTTCTTCGCTGCTGCTTCCGCTTCAGCCTTTTCTCTGAGGAGGCGTTTCGTATCTTCGATCTCGGCTTTCAGGGCGAGGAGTTCAGGAGACTCTTTGGTCTCTTCTGAGGCTTTTGCCGCCGCTTCTTCGGCAGCCTTTGCTTCGTCAGCGACTTTCGCCGCGGCCGCTTCTTCCTCGGCTTTTTTCTGCGCCGCGTCCTCGGGTGGGTCTTCTACTTTCTTCTCGCCACCGGCGACCTCTTCATCAAACGCGGCACTAAAAACATCGTCCATCAATACGTCAGTTATTTCCTCGGTACCCGGCATTATACCCTCCTTGGATATTGTAGACCACCCTACACTATTTATTCAACT